>Ga0304730_1000775_pt1 | contig 26248 bp, 23 predicted proteins | sample M_130628_MF_Meta_FD_190474 | JGI IMG/M metagenome (GOLD analysis project Ga0304730, IMG submission 190474) | Freshwater microbial communities from Lake Montjoie, Canada to study carbon cycling - M_130628_MF_MetaG (v2) (version 2) | ecosystem: Environmental > Aquatic > Freshwater > Lake | place...
TAGCTTGGTGCTTATTGCTGGTGGAGTAGTAACTCTCATATTGGCATTTTCTAAACCTGGGCTAGCTTGGCTTGAAACTAGGGTTGGAAAGACGTGTGGCCTAGTAGTCGGAGCAGTACTCATTATTTTTTCATTTGTTAATTGACTCGAAATTTAATGCAATAAAAAACGGCCACCAAGTCAGACTTGGTGGCCGTTTTTTATAACGCGTTAGTGATCGTCTGCCATACCTTCAGCAACAGACTTCATCTTTGCAATCTTGTAGATTGTTAGACCGAATACGCACTTAGCAAGCACGTCTGCAACTGAGTAACCAACCTGGCGATACATAAATGCATCTGTGCCAGTGATTCCTAGTAGTGGGAATAGGTATGAGATTGGGTATACGCCCCAAGTCGCAAGCAGAAGCCAGCGCAGACGACCAATGGTGCCTGCTACTCCTGCTGGTTGGCGATCAAGTGACTTACTTAGCTCTACGAACAATACGTAAAGGATGTAGAGGAAAGGAATTGTTGAGAGAACGCCCCAAAGAATCTTTGTGTTGTTATCTGCTGAGATTTCACCTGGGTAACCAAGTGCAATCATTGCTGCTGCTGCTGGAACAAGGCGTGTGATCATTGAAGATGCTGCAGCCTTTGCAAGAGCGAGTACAGCAATTACTTCAACTAAAAGTAGTGGAACAGTTAGAAGCCAGTCAACATAGCGGTATGCCTCGTTGAATGATCCTGCACCAGTTGTTGCAACCTTGTATCCATCTGAAGCCTCAGAGAATGAGTTGAAAATTCTCCAGTAGTGGTATCCAGCAATGAACGTAACCATTGATGAAAGGACAAGGGCATTACGGTATTTAGGTAGTACGCGTGACTGTGATACGAGTGTGTACACAGTGCAAGCAAGCATTGAAACTAATCCAAACGAAAATACGTTATAGATCGTGTTCCATTGGTTGGCTGTTAGTTCGAGCATGTAAAGAGCCTCCATGAGGGCAATGTGTTGTCCTTCATTCGCGCGAATGAAGCGTGAACTCTCTGCTCTGCGATGGCGTGGGGCCACGCAGAGGAGAACTCACCGAGGCTTATCGTCCGCTCGTTGCGCCAAAATCGCAACCCCAGAAGGGGGTATGTCCAAAGATTTTGCCCCATAGAATTCGACAAAAGAGTGCCAGAAAGGCGAACAGATGGGGCGAGATATGGATCAGGGGAACTTTCCGGTCGAAGATTTTGCCGATGTTTTGGGGGCCAACAAGGACTACGTCGCACAATTCAAATATTCAGAACTGACTGGACGTGCGGCAAAAGGTTTGGCGATTGTGACATGTATGGATTCACGCATTAATCCATTATCTGTAGGTGGAATGAAATCAGGGGATGCGAAAATCTTGCGTAACGCGGGCGCTCGCGTTACTGAAGATGTTTTGCGAACATTAGTTTTAGCAACTTACTTATTAGGAGTAAATCGAATTTTGGTTATGCCTCATACGGATTGCAGAATGGCTAGTGCAACCGAAGAAGAAATACATGCGCATATTGATAAAGAGTTTGGAATCGACACTCGGTCACTCGAATTTAGAACAGTAAAGGATCAGAAAGCCGCGTTGGCAATAGATGTTCAGCGTGTTCGTTCTTATCCTTTGCTTCGAGATGGAGTAATCGTTGGCGGAGCAATTTATGACGTTAAAACAGGTTCAATTTCACCTATTGATTGCTGATTCGGCTGATGGGATCTCTCGTCAACGGATAATCAGGATGAGCATAAAAATCTTTTAACAAAGCGTGTACTAATTCTGGTTTTTCTTTAATAACCGAATGAGACGAGCCGGGCACAATCGCAAGTCGAGCATTGGCAATAACTTGATAAATCTTTTCTGATTCCTTTGCGCTAATAACATCATCATCTCCTGCAAGGATCAAGACAGGGCATTTAATCTTAGAAAGCGTTGCCGGCGTGATGTTTGGCTCGGTCTTCCAAACTTTAAAAGCTGTAGTAATTTTCTTTAGTAACTCAGATGCAGGATCAGGAGATACGCGATCGTGATCAGCTTGTGCTTCTGGCGAAACCTCAGGTTTTCCAATTTTTAGGCGAACTTGTGCAGCAGTTGTATTGCCACCGATTGCAACTACGGAGCGCACTAATTCGGGACGGCTTATCGCAGCCAATAGAGCAATATTTGCACCATCACTGACGCCGATGAGGTGAGCCGGCTCTTTAACCACATCTTCTAAAAAAGCGATGAGTTCTTTTGTCTGAAAATTAAAGTGGAAGCTGCCTTTTTGATTAGCTGTGTGGCCATGACCAGTTCGGTCATAGGCAAAAACTTTAAAGTTTTTCTTTACTGCGGGAAGTAAATACTTCTTAACTTTTTCGCTGTGGCTTAAGCCGCCATGCAATATGACTAGAGATTCGCCCCGCTTGGACCATTGAAATGTAAATACCTCGTGGCCTCGCAGATTGACATATTTCTGCATTTAGTTCGAATCCATAATATGGCGATTGCCGCGATCAAAAGTCAGATAGTTCCATGTCCAATCAGCCATTGTGCCAATTTTATTTCGCCCACCTAATAGATAGAAAAGATGCAGCCAGAGCCACGCATACCACGCAAGGATGCCAGTCATTTTGAAGTTTCTAACTTCAACAACTGCTTTATTTCTTCCGATCGTTGCCATGGAACCTTTATCAAGGTATTTAAATACACCGAGTGATTTATTCTGCGCAAGATTCATGATCTGCTTTGCAACAAAGCGACCTTGCTGCAACGCAACTGGTGCCACCATCGGTAAAAATTTTCCATCAGAAGTTTTGAATCCTGAAATATCTCCGATGGCCCAAATGTGAGGATAATTTTTCACTTGAAGAGTTTGATCAACATCTACACGTGTTGAAATAAGTGGAAGATTAAGGGCAGAAGCAGTTGGTTCTCCACGTACTCCAGCAGCCCAAATTGTAATTTGCGCAGGTATTGCAGCAGCGCCCTTTATGTTAATTGAGGAATTCGTTACTTCTTCAACTGCAGTGTTCAACATTACTTGTACATCGAGTTTTTCGAGATCTTTCTTAGTGCGGGCGGAAAGTGATGGAGAAAAACTTGGCAGTAGTCGAGGCCCAGCTTCAATCAAAATGACTTTCATATTAGCTGCGGCTTGCGCCTGATCATTCTTTAGCGGTCCGCGAATTAATTCTGCGAATGCTCCTGCCATTTCAACACCAGTTGGCCCGCCACCGACAACTGCGATGGTGAAATGTGTGGCATCTTGAAAGCGACATAAATCTTCGAATCGACGCATTACTTCAGCTCGAATTGCAAGTGCTTCATGCACGCTCTTCATGCCAAGTGCGAATTCATTAACGCCTTTGACTCCAAAATCTGCTGTTGCTGAACCCATGGCAATTATGAGGTGATCAAATGGTAAAACTTCAGAGCTATCAATTTTTACTGTTTTATTAATGTGGTCAATAGAAAGTGGTGAACCCATTCGAAACTGTGCACCAGATTTACGCAGCGCTCCGCGCACAGGATGGGCCACGTGGTCTGCTGCTAATCCAGCTGATGCAACTTGATAAAGCAGCGGTAAGAATGTTTGGAAGTTATGGCGGTCCACGATAGTAACTTCGGCGTGATCACGAAGTGCTTTGGCTGCAGTCAATCCGCCGAAGCCAGCGCCGAGAATTAGAACGCGTGGTTTGCTCATGTCGCCTCTTCTAAAGTGTTGGAATTCTAGGGTTAAGTCTATTCTGATAACCATGAACCAGCAGAATCAAAAGCGTAAATACCTCGTAACTGGCGCATCTGGATATGTGGGAGGGCGCCTAGTTCGCACACTCTTAACTGACGGGCATGACGTTCGCGTTTTAGTTCGCGACCGAGTTAAAGTACAAGATCGTACATGGGCAGATGAAGTGGAAATAGTTGTCGGAAACGCCACGAAAGCCGAGGATTTGGATCGCGCACTCGCAGGTATTCATACCGCTTTTTATCTGCTTCACTCAATAAATGTCGGGGTTGATTTCAGTGCTATTGAATCTGAAATGGCACGCAACTTTGCTCAAGCATCTGAGCGGGCGCATGTTTCACAAATTATTTATCTTGGCGGAATCGCGAATGACAAGAACAGCAGTAAGCACTTAGCTTCGCGAGTGCAAACAGGAAAAGAATTAGCTTCTACTTCCGTACCTGTTCTCGAATTTCGTGCGGGAATCATTATTGGTTCAGGTTCTGCATCTTTTGAAATGTTGCGTCACCTCACTCATCGCCTACCGATCATGACAACGCCAAAGTGGGTTTCAAATTTGACTCAACCAATTGTTGTTAGAGATGTGCTGTATTACCTTCGCAAAGCTGCAGTATTGGAGAAACCCGTTGACCAAGTCTTCGATATTGGCGGTCCAGAAGTTTTGTCATATGCGGACATGATGCAAAAGTTTGCAAAATTGTCCGGTTTACGTAGACGTTGGATAATTAAAGTTCCAGTTTTAACACCAAACTTATCTAGCTTGTGGATTGGTCTTGTTACACCAGTGCCAACATCGCTCGCACGACCATTAGTGGGCTCATTAATTAGTGAAGTTGTCGCAGATAAAAACAAGAGTGTGGATGCACTCATTCCGCCACCGCCCGAAGGCTTGTTAAATGTTGAAGACTCAATCAAGTTAGCGCTGACACGTACAAATGATCACAACGTAGAAACACGTTGGTCTGATGCATCAACCCCGACAGCGCCATGGCAAAAAGCGCAAGGCGATCCCGAATGGGCTGGGGAAATGGTTTTAAGCGATCGTCGTGAAGCGCTGACAAGTGCACCAATACAAACAGTCTGGAATTACATCGAAAGCATTGGTGGCGACAACGGTTGGTATGGCTCAGATTTCTTGTGGTGGGGCCGCGGAGTAATAGATCGCTTATTTGGTGGCGTTGGTTTACGTCGTGGACGACGTGATCCAGTTTCATTACGAGTGGGCGATAGCTTAGATTTCTGGCGAGTAGAAGAAATTGAACACGGCGTTCATATGAAGTTATATGCCGAAATGGTTTTACCAGGCAAAGCCTGGCTCGACTTTAGAGTTGATGTCATTGATGGGAAAACACGAATTGTTCAAGAAGCAACTTTTGTACCCCGAGGATTAGGTGGACAGCTGTATTGGTATGCAATAGCACCACTTCATACACTCGTTTTTCCAACGATGATTAGAAATATTGTTAAGCGAGCAGAATTAAATGCATGAGTTCACACCAGAGGTTGAAAACCTTGCAGATGAAATCCTGGCATACAGCCTCGAAAGATTAAAGAGCAATCCACCACTTGATGGTCCGCGCTCTGAAGCAGATTTATTTCGGGAAGTTGGAAACACAATTACAGCACGCGGACTTGGTGGCAGTGAAGCGCTCAAAGTTTTCACTGATGTATTAGCAAAGGCTTGTATCTCAACAGATCACCCACGTTACTTAGCATTTATTCCTTCTGCGCCGAGTGAATTTGCAAACTTATTTGATCTCGTTGTTGGAGCAAGTGCTTTATATGGTGGCTCATGGCAAGAAGGCGCTGGTGCAGTATTTGCTGAAAACCAAGCACTGAAATGGCTGATTGATTTAGCAGGCATGCCAGCAAGTGCTGGCGGTGTATTTGTTCAGGGCGGAACAATCGGAAACTTATCCGCCCTTGTGGTTGCACGCGAAGAAGCGCGTAAGAGTTTTCCCAAAGCCACACGTTGGGTTATCGCATGTAGCGAAGAATCCCACTCTTCAATTGCTTCAGCTGCCAATGTTATGGATGTAGATGTACTGAAAATTGCGACACGACATGATCGCAAATTGCATGGCGAAGATGTTGCACGTGAAATAGATGCATTGCACGCTGCAGGAACATCCCGAGTCTTTGCAGTGGTTGCCACAGCAGGAACTACGAACCTTGGAATAGTCGATGACATTGACGGAATTGCAGACGTTGCGCATCTTCGAAATATTTGGTTTCACGTCGATGGTGCATATGGTTTAGCAGCGCTGTGCGCACCGAGTGTGCGATCAAATTTTATTGGTATAGAAAAAGCGGATTCATTTATTGTTGACCCTCACAAGTGGTTATTTGCTCCATATGATGCGTGTGCTCTTGTTTATCGAAACCCAGAGTTAGGGCGTGAAACGCACACGCAACACGCAACATATCTAGAAACTCTTCATGATGGATCATGGAATCCATCTGATTATGCAATCCATTTGACTAGACGTGTTCGTGGTTTACCATTTTGGTTTTCCCTTGCAGCGCACGGCACAGATGCATATGCCGAAGCGATGGAAAGCACAATGAGCGTTGCACAAAGTGCTGCGGAATTAATTAAGAAACATCCAAACCTCGAACTCTTATACGAACCAGAGTTGTCGATTGTTGCCTTTACTCGTAAAGGTTGGGACTCTGCGCAGTACCAACAGTGGAGCGATAAGTTGTTAGCAGATCAAATTGGTTTTATTCCGCCGTCTGCAGACAAGGGTCAACCAATCCTGCGTTTTGCAATCGTTAATCCGTGGACGAAAGTAAGTGACATAGAAGCAATCTTGGCGACTCTGTAAATCCCACACTTTTTAATCTTCGCCCCATAAGATTTGGGCCATGTCCATGATGGAAAGTGCCAATACTTCGCCGGCAGTATTAAGCGAACTAGAAACGCGCATCCTTGAATTCGAAGGCACTTGGTGGAAATTTGCTGGAGCTAAAGAGTCTGCAATCAAAGAACTCTTTGACCTCAGCGCCCCTCGTTATTATCAATTGCTCAATGATTTAATCGATCGGGAAGACGCTCTTATTGCCTCCCCAATGTTGGTTAAACGCCTTCGCCGCCTGCGTGAAGCCCGCATGTCCGCACGTTCTTCTCGCTAAAACTCCATCCGGTTTTGCAGTCCGGGAATTACTCGCGTAGATTTGGCGTTAGCACTCTCGAGGCTAGAGTGATAACAGTAGCCTCATATTGTCCGTCACATTATTTGAGGAGTACAAAAGCATGGCAAAGCAGATTGCTTTTAACGAAGAAGCTCGTCGTGGGCTAGAGCGCGGAATGAACGTGCTTGCAGATGCAGTGAAGGTAACCCTTGGACCTCGTGGACGTAACGTCGTTCTCGAGAAGAAATGGGGCGCACCAACAATCACAAACGATGGTGTTTCAATCGCTAAAGAGATCGAACTTGATGATCCATGGGAAAAAATTGGTGCGGAGTTAGTTAAAGAAGTTGCTAAGAAGACAGATGATGTCGCTGGCGATGGAACAACTACAGCAACTGTCCTTGCACAAGCACTTGTTCGCGAAGGTTTACGTAACGTTGCCGCCGGATCAAATCCAATGGCACTTAAGCGTGGAATTGAAAAAGCAGTTGCAGCAATCGTTGCAGAGCTTGGTTCAATGTCTAAGAACGTTGAAACAAAAGAGCAGATTGCAGCGACAGCATCTATTTCTGCTGCTGATGCCACAATCGGTGAAATGATTGCCGAAGCAATGGACAAGGTTGGCAAGGAAGGCGTCATTACTGTTGAAGAGTCAAATACATTCGGACTCGAACTCGAACTCACAGAAGGTATGCGCTTTGATAAGGGTTATATCTCTCCATACTTCGTCACAGATCAAGATCGTATGGAGTCAGTTCTAGAAGATGCATATGTGCTTCTCGTTAACTCAAAAATCACGAACATTAAGGATCTCGTTCCAGTACTTGAAAAAGTTATGCAATCTGGAAAGCCACTTGCAATCATCGCCGAAGATGTTGAAGGCGAAGCACTTGCGACTTTGGTAGTAAATAAAATTCGCGGAATTTTCCGCTCTGCAGCAGTGAAGGCACCTGGCTTTGGAGATCGCCGCAAAGCGATGCTTCAAGACATTGCAATTCTTACTGGCGCAACAGTTATCTCAGAAGAAGTTGGTCTCAAACTTGATCAAGCAGGTCTCGAACTTCTAGGTCGCGCTCGCAAGGTTGTTATCTCTAAGGAAGAGACAACAATTATTGAAGGTGGCGGAGACGATGCTCAAATTAAGGGCCGCGTTGCACAGATTCGCTCAGAGATTGAGAAGAGCGATTCAGATTACGATCGTGAAAAACTACAGGAGCGCCTTGCAAAACTTGCTGGTGGAGTTGCAGTTATTAAAGCTGGAGCAGCTACCGAAGTAGAACTCAAAGAGCGCAAGCACCGCATCGAAGATGCAGTTCGCAATGCAAAGGCTGCAGTAGAAGAAGGAATCGTTGCCGGTGGTGGCGTTGCACTCCTACAAGCAGCAACAGCAGCATTCGCTAAGTTAAAACTCGAAGGCGATGAAGCAACTGGTGCAAAGATTGTTGAAGTTTCAATCGAAGCTCCTCTTAAGCAGATTGCAGTCAACGCTGGACTAGAAGGTGGAGTAGTTGTAGAAAAAGTTCGTCACCTCGCAGCAGGTCATGGACTCAATGCTGCAACAGGTGAATACGTTGACATGATTAAAGCCGGCATCATTGATCCAGCGAAGGTGACACGTTCTGCACTTCAAAATGCAGCATCTATTGCCGCATTATTTATTACAACAGAAGCTGTCATTGCCGATAAACCAGAGAAGACTCCTGCAGCACCTGCAGGTCCTGGCGGCGGAGATATGGACTTCTAACTTCTCCACGCGTAAAGCGTTACGAACGCCACTGCCGATTAACTCGGTAGTGGCGTTCTGCTTTATCCTTATTTCATGAGCACACTCGAACTCGCACGTTCTGCCGCGATTGCCGATGCTGGCAATCCAGATTTAGTTGGCGCAGATGTATCCGTCGAACTCGATGATGATGGTCGTGTTGAAAATTATTTGTTTGAAGCAAATCTTGCAGGCTACAAAGGTTGGCGCTGGTGCGTAACAATTGCAAAAGTTGATAAGAAATCTGAACCAACTATCTGTGATGTCGTAGTACTTCCAGGACCAGATGCACTTCTGGCACCAGAGTGGGTTGCATATCGTGATCGCATTCAACCAGGCGATGTTGGTGTCGGCGACATCGTTCCAAGTTCATTAGATGACACACGTTTAGTGCCATCAGTGCACTCACTCATTGCTGATGAAGATTTAGATGCGATGCAAGTATTTGATCTCGGACTTGGACGCGCACGTGTGATGTCTATAGAAGGGCGTGATCAAGCAAGCAAACGTTGGTATGAAAGTGATCGCGGACCACAATCTCCAATTGCACAATCTGCACCAAAGCCATGTTCTTCATGTGCATTCTTTTTACCTATCGCAGGTTCGCTACGTTCATCATTTGGGGTATGCGCAAACGCGATTTCACCCGAAGATGCACGCGTGGTTTCCGTTGACCACGGATGCGGCGCGCACTCCGAAGCAACGCTCTGATAAACTAGTTCTCTGCCCGTGGCCCCTCACGGCTTAAACGAATAAAGAAATTAACAAGGAGTACTCCCCATGCCTACAGGTAAAGTGAAATGGTTCAGCCTTGAAAAAGGTTTTGGGTTCATCGCATCCGATGAAGGCGAAGATGTTTACCTTGCATCCACATCTCTTCCAGAAGGCGTTTCAACTGTAAAGCCTGGAACAAAATTGGATTTCAGTGTTGGCGATGGTCGTCGTGGGCCACAAGCTCTTTCTGTAAAAATTATTGATGCCCCACCATCACTTGCCGCAAACTCACGCACCAATAGTGATGACCTTGCAGCAATGATTGAAGACACAATCAAGATTTTGGACAAGGTTGGAAATGGTTTGCGCCAAGGTCGCCACCCATCGTCACTAGAAGCAGAGCGTCTTGGAAAAGTTCTTCGCGGTATTGCAGGGCAACTCGAAGCTTAAATTCCGCTTCTGCGGGACCTACGAATTGTGTAGCGAATACCAATAACACCTAGTGCAGCGCCGCATACGCATGTCCATACATATTTAGTCTCTGAACCTACGATCAAGAAAACAGCACCGGCAATTAGCCATGCGATTGTGCCAACTGCAATAAGCAGAACGATATCTCGAAGGTTTTTTTCCACCTTAAATCCCGCTCAAGACAATTAGTGCCAGCAAACCAACGAGTGCGATGATTGAAATCATGCGTCTAGTTTTGTAATTCATTGCTCTTCTCTGTGTCTGGAATCTGGGTTGGGGTAAGAATAACAATAACAAGGGCAATAACAATTAAAACTGGCACCATTAAGTAAGCCCGCGAAATTCCGAATTGATCGCCGAGTACTCCCAGGATAAATGGCGCAAGTGCGATGCCGGATCCTGCTGCCAATGAGCTGATGCCAATTGCCAAGTCAGGTCGTTTATCACTGAAGCTAATTAATCGAAGTGATGAGAGTGCAAATTGCATTGAGATGCCGAGGCCGTTGATGAAGAGTGAAATGAGAGAAATAATAATGTTGTGAGAGAACCAAAAAATTGTGAACCCGATTAATTGCAAAAAGATTATTGAAGTGAGTTGATAGTCAAGCCGTAATTTCTTTAGAACTATTGCGCCATACCAACGGCCTACTGCCATTCCTGTACCTAATGCAACGATGCCCAAAGTTGCAGCTGATGCCGTGCCTCCTACGCGATTTTGTAGCAGAGCGGCAGCCCAAAATGCTGTTGCAAATTCAGTACATATGCAGATGAAAAAGCCAAAGCATGCAAGCCAATAGGTGCGAGAAAGCTTTCCGCTCTGGCGCACGCTAACTTCGCGATCATGAATATCTCGATTTTTATCCCTTGAAGAGAAGTACAAAATAATTGTTGCCGGAATAGTCAGTAAGAGACCAATGCGCCAACTAATGGCAGTACCAGCCAGCGTTCCGATTACAAGCGTTCCAAAGACATAGCCAACAGAGTTGATGCCAGTTGATTGCGGCAAAGCTCGGGGGGTGGCTTGTTTGAAGTGGTGAGAAAGTCTTGTCACCATATTGTTAATGACCATGGATGTTCCCATGCCACCTAAAAAGGTGGCCGTTAAAGTAAAGGCGACAGATTTAAAGGTAACGAACATGAGCACGCCAACACAGAAGAGCCACATACCAATCCATGAAGTCTTTTCGCGACCGAAGTAATGAACCCATCGTGAATTAGATAAACCTGCACATATTGCTGCCACCCCCATTGCTGTTCCATGCAGCCCAGCAATTGTCAGAGAAGTTCCTTGATCCGCGCGCAACAGAGGTTGAGCCGGCCCGAACCCACCTAAGTAAAAGTTAAGAATTGTTACTTGAAGAGCAATTGTCCAAAAAGTTTTATCGCGCGTAAATGAGTGTGGCATTACTTTCCTTACGGATAAATTAAAGCGCGGCTACAACGTAATCAATACACGAAGTCAGTGCATCAATATCGCTGGGATCAACAGAGGGAAACATACCAATACGAAGCTGATTCTTCCCCAATTTTCGATAAGGCTCGGTATCGACGATTCCATTTTCGCGCAGAATTGATGCCACTTTAAGCGCATCGATTGAATCATCAATATTAATAGTCGCCACAACTTTTGAACGCATTGCAGGATCTGTGACAAAAGGAGTTGTGTAAGAAGTTTTTTCGGCCCATGAATAGATTCGCGACGCAGAATCTGTCGTGCGACCAGTTGAGAATGACAGTCCACCATTGTCATTCATCCATTTAATTTGATCTGCAAGCAGGATAAATGTTGCAACAGCTGGAGTGTTATATGTCTGATTAAGTCGTGAGTTTTCAATTGCAATTGTCAGATCCAAAATTGCTGGAGTCCAGCGACCGCTTGCTTTAATTTTTTCAGCTCGAGCAATCGCAGCCGGTGACATGAGAGCAATCCATAACCCACCATCTGATGAAAAAGATTTCTGCGGAGCAAAGTAATAGGCATCAAACTCTTTTGCGTCGACAACGAGACCGCCAGCAGCACTGGTTGCATCAACTATAACGAGGGCGTCTTGCGTGCCAGCCGGTCTAATAATTGGCATAGCCACACCTGTACTTGTTTCATTGTGTGTAAATGAATAGGTATCAATGCCTTTCTCGGCAACCGCTGTTGGGTGCGAACCTGGCTCAGATTTGATTATTGTTGGTTCACTAAGAAAAGGTGCATCCTTAGCAGCTTTAGCAAACTTCGCAGAAAACTCTCCAAATACTAAGTGTTGTGAGTGGTTTTCGATTTGAGAAAAGAGTGCGATGTCCCAAAATGCTGTAGTCCCACCATTACCAAGAATTACTTCATAACCATCTGGAAGTGAAAAAAGTGTTTTTAAGCCTTCGCGCACATCGTGAACAACGTTCTTAACTGGCTTTTGACGATGTGACGTTCCGAGAATTGATGAACCGCTTTTATATAAGTTATCTAGCGCTGCGGGGCGGATCTTTGAGGGACCACAACCAAAACGACCATCGATTGGCTTAATGCCACTTGGAATAACGATGTTCATAGTTAAATCTTACGGGAAGTAACGCTGCATATCCCAATCAGATTTTGTGGCACTTCTGTGATACCTAATACGGTCGTGCAATCTGGAATATCTTCCCTGCCAGAATTCAATACTCTCAGGTATCACTCGAAATCCTCCCCAATGAGGTGGTGTTGGTACAACACTTCCTTCAGGCCATTTTTCTGATGCGCCTTGATATCGCATTTCTAACTCTTCACGGGACGAAAGTGGCGCAGATTGAACACTTGCCCATGCACCGATCTGACTCGACCACGGCCTTGTCACAAAATAATTCTCAGATTCTTCGCGAGAAACTTTATCTGCTTGTCCTGAAATTATTACTTGTCGCTCCATTGCATACCAAGGAAAAAGCAGTGTTACTTGCGAATTCATTGCAATAGCTTGAGCTTTACGCGATGAATAATTTGTAAAAAAAGTAAATCCACCTTCTGAAATATCTTTAAGCAAAACTGTGCGAGTTGTGATTTCTCCAGAACCATCTGCAGTTGAAAGAACCATTGCATTGGGTTCGACAATAATTTCATTTGCCGCCGCCGCAGATATCCACTCTTCAAATAGGGTGATGGGATCTTCAGGCAATGCATCCAGTCCTACTTCCCCATATGAGCGACGCATCGCTGAAATCTCGGCTCGAATTCCATTGCCATTCACGGTTTCCTTCATGGGTGTATCTAACGTCACTTTCACCCGCATGGCTATCCCAACTTCCGTGGTCGCCAGCACACCGTTGTTGGGGGCAGAATTAACCCTGTAATACTCACTTAAGGAGCACGTTGTGTCTGATGATTTCAAGCCAGGTCTCGAAGGTGTCATAGCTTTTGAATCTGAAATTGCTGAACCAGATAAAGAGGGCAGTGCACTTCGTTACCGCGGTGTTGATATTGAAGATTTAGTCGGGCGCGTTTCATTTGGAAACGTATGGGGATTACTTGTTGATGATGAATTTAATCCGGGTCTTCCACCAGCTGAAAAATTTCCACTTCCAGTTCACTCAGGTGATGTTCGTGTTGACGTGCAATCTGCGATTGCAATGCTTGCACCAGCATGGGGTTTTAAACCAATTTTAGATATTGATGACGAAGAAGCTCGATCAAATCTTGCACGTGCCTCAGTGATGGTTCTTTCATACCTTGCACAATCTGCTCGTGGAATTTCTGCAGCACCAGTTCCTGAATCAGAAATTGATAAGGCTCATACAGTTGTTGAGCGAATGATGATTCGCTGGCGCGGAGAACCAGACCCACTTCATGTTCGCGCAATTGATGCTTACTTTGTATCTGCAGCAGAACACGGAATGAATGCCTCTACTTTTACTGCTCGAGTTATTGCATCAACAGGTGCAGATGTTGCCGCTGCACTCTCAGGTGCAATCGGTGCGATGTCAGGTCCACTACATGGTGGTGCACCTTCACGCGTTCTCGGAATGATTGAAGATGTTGAACGAATTGGTGACGCGCGCAAGTATGTAAAAGATTTAATGGATCGCGGCGAACGATTGATGGGATTTGGTCACCGTGTTTATCGCGCAGAAGATCCGCGTGCACGCACTCTTCGACGTACCGCAAAAGAATTAGCTGCACCACGTTTTGAGGTAGCACTTGAACTTGAAAAAGCCGCACTTGCGGAATTGCATGAACGCCATCCAGAACGCGTGCTTGAAACAAACGTTGAATTCTGGGCCGCAATTGTTCTCGATTTTGCAGAAGTTCCTGGTCCACTCTTCACATCAATGTTTACAGCCGCGCGCACCGCTGGGTGGTCTGCACACATACTCGAACAAAAACGTACGGGTCGTTTGATTCGTCCATCTGCTCGCTACATCGGTAAAGCTCCACGCAAACCAGAAGAAGTCTTTGGCTGGGATGCAACAGTTCACCAACTACACAACTAAGTAACTATGTCGCGCAGCATTATGTGGTTTAGGCGCGACCTACGCCTTTCAGATAACCCAGCCTTATTGGCAGCAATTGAAGCTGGTGATGAGATTGTTCCCATTTTCATTCTGGAGAACGAGTTAATTCAAGCAACAGGTGCGAAAGGCTTGGCATACCTAGCGGTATCACTTGAGAGTCTTGATGAAGCACTCAAAAATAAATTGCACATCTATGCAGGTGATCCAATCGAAATACTGAATGATTTAAAAAAGAAATACAACGCAACATCGGTACATATTTCTACTGCATACGAACCTTATGGTCTTGCACGTGATGCGCGAATTGAAAGTGCAGGAATCCAATTGACGCGCACGGGAAGTCCTTATGCTGTGGCTCCAGGGCGAGTAAAAAAACCAAGTGATGCAACCAATTACCGTGTCTACACACCTTTTTATCGTGGATGGCTTGCACACGGTTGGCGTGCACCAGTTGCTGCCCCCAAAGAAATTAAAGCAGTAACGCCAGATATTGCCGATAGAAATTTTCCAACGTGGGTAGCTCCAGAAGGAACTGATATTCCCTTGGCAGGAGAAAAAGCAGCTCTCAAAAGATTTAAAGAATTTACAGCTAAAGGACTCGATACTTATGATGAAACTCGAAACTTCGCAGGGATAGATGGCACGAGCAAAATGAGTACGTATCTGACTTGGGGTGAAGTTCATCCGCGCACACTGCTTGCTGGACTCGGTGAAAGTAAAGCTCACGATACCTTCAGAAAAGAAATTGCTTGGCGCGAGTTTTATGCAGATGTTTTACATAACTATCCACATACAGATAAAGATTATTACGCACCGCAATTCACCTACATGAGATATGACGAACCAGGAGACAAATTCATAGCTTGGTGCGAAGGCAAAACTGGATACCCATTTGTAGATGCGGGAATGCGCCAACTAATAAAAGAAGGATGGATGCATAATCGTGTTCGCATGGTGGTCGCATCATTTCTTGCCAAAGACTTACACATTGAATGGCAGCACGGAGCGCTATTTTTTGAAGAGCATCTTGCAGATTTTGATGCCGCCTCCAATGCACATGGATGGCAGTGGACAGCAGGATGTGGAACTGATGCTTCTCCTTATTACAGAGTATTTAATCCGATCGAACAAGGAAAACGTTTTGATGAGAATGGCGACTATATTCGAAAGTATGTCCCTGAATTGGCGCATCTAAGTGCGGATGAAATTCACGAACCATGGGATTGTGCTGATGGGTACAAAAATAGTTACCCGAAAAAAATAGTAGAGCACGCTGCTGAACGAATAGAATCCCTAGCTCGTTTAGAAGAAATCAAAGTGCGCAATACCGAGTGATTCTCGCTTGGCTCGATACATCGCAACATCAGCACTTTGCAACAAATTATTTTCTTCATTATTAGCCGCAACACCAATACTCACCCCCAAATTAATAGATTCCTTTCCCACTAAGAAGGGATAACTCATCGTTGCTTGTAACGCAAGTGCAACTTCCATACTTGCTTCATAGTTTGCATGGAGTAAAACTCCAAACTCATCGCCACCTAATCTGGCTAGCTTCGCATCATGAGGAAGTGCTCTATGAAAACGCGAAGATACTTGCTTCAATATTTCATCACCGATGTCATGACCAAAAGAATCATTAACTGGTTTAAATCCATCAAGATCTAAAATAAGCAGAGCTCCTTGTGAATCTCCGAGTGCTTGTATCTCCGCTATTAACTTTCTTCGATTCGCCAATCCTGTTAATTCATCAGTGCGCGCAAGTGTTCGCTCGGTACCAAGTGATTGTGCTTGCCTTAGAGCGATTGTCATGCGAATAAATGCGACTAGCAGTGTGAGCAAAATAGGTAGAAGAAGAAACGATGGAAAATACCCAGGTCTTAATGAAATTATTCCTAGTAATGTAGCGCTTAAGAAAATGGATAGTGCGACAAAGACAGGATTTACGCCTTCATTCGAACTCTTTTCACTGGCTTTAAATTGAGTAGCTATAACTATTAAAGCAAGACCCACCAACCAACCATCATCAGAAATAGAACCAAATGTGTATTTATTATTTACATGTAACCAGAGAAAGAAAAAATCTGAAAAAGCAAAGATAAAAATTCCAGTACTCGCAATAATGGAGCGCTTGGATATCCTTTGAGATAACAAAGTAGAAATTACACTTGCTACAAGAATGAGATCTGCTACAGGGTAAAAAATTGCGAAGAAAGTCATAGTCATATCACCATTAAGTCGTGGCAATACCGGACCAACAAAGAAAGCTGTTCCAAGAGATCCAAGACCAAGTGCAATAATGGTCGAATCAAGAATTTCTACAGCTGATATGCGTGCTCGTTGCGAAAGTAAGCGAGGTAGCGCGATAAAAGCGAAAGGATAGAAGAGCATGTATAAAATATTGGAAATTAGTTCAATTCGTAGATTCAAAGTATAAAAAACACTGAGTGAGGAAATTATTGAACCAGCTGACCATAGACCAATAGCCAAAGAAAGAAATGCAACGCCTACGTGGTCATTAAAATCTGGAACGATGAAGAGACCAATTACAAAAAGAATTGGAACAGAGTTATAGATCCATAAATCCAAATAAATTTGAGGTGTCGTATGAATTACTCGAGAAATTAGATGAATAATCAGAATTAAAAAAGCAAGAGTATTAAATGAAAAATATCTACGGAGCACAACAAAACCGTAGAAGAAAAGTAAGTAAAGATGTATAGGGGCAGCCCTACACAACTACTTTTGACGTTGGCGCACTCGAACTTTCATTCCAATTTTGCGCACAAGCGGGCGAGGTCCAAAACGAGAAATAGTGCTTAATATTAAATACTGCCAACCAGGAATAGATAAAACTTTGCCACTCTGATTTTCTTTCCATGATTGGATCGCAACACGGTCAGAACTGAGCCACATAAAATTTGGAACAGCATTCATACGCATACGCCCGCGCTCATGAAATTCAGTACGTGTAAACCCCGGACATAGTGCCGAAATCTTTATAGATGTTCCCTTCATTTCAGTGTGAAGGGATTCAGATAGTACGGTGAGATAAGACTTGGAAGCGCTATAAGTTCCTCCAGCAATCCAGCCAGCAACCGAGGAAACATTTATTATTGAACCGCTATTGCGTGCTTTCATTTGCGGAATCACTGTGTGCATAAGCCGCATTGGTGTGCGGACCAATACATCTAAGAGCTGCTGTTCTGATTCTAATTTGCTCCCAGTAAATGCTCTGTTGATACCAAAGCCTGCATTATTTATCAGCACTTCGATTTCGTTCTCGGCAATGTACTTTTCAATCTTTGAACATCCGGCATCGGTGGCTAAATCTGCCTGAATAACTGCGGTCTCAATTTTAAACTCTGATTTCAAATGGGCAGCACGTTCTTTCATGCGTTCAAGGTCTCGAGCAACGAGGACTACATTGAAACCTTCGCCAGCCAACACGCGAGTGAAGCTCTCACCGATACCGGCAGTGGCGCCCGTAACTATGGCCCATTTACTCATTCGTACTCCTTTACTAGACTTGTAATTATGGTACTCGCGGTGGACTTAGGACAATCGGGCGCAAGAATTAGAACGTTAGATACGGAATTTGTTAGCAAAAGATCAAAGACAACCACAGAATCTACCCTTGATGCACTCAATGATTTATTCGCAGAAGTACAGGAAACTTTAGGTTCAGATTTTCATAGTGATGTTGTCGCATTAAGTCTTACTGGTGTTTATGGAGATGTTGGTGATCCAATTCCATATGGACTGCTGGCAGAAAAGTTTTTCAGAGCAAAATCAGTTGCTGTTATTGATGACGGGTTAGCTGGTTATTTTGGTGCATTAGAAAATAGCGATGGCGTGGTAGTTTCAATTGGAAGCGGTACGGTTGCAATTGCTGGCCGTCGGGGTAACTATTCACATGCAGATGGCGTCGGACATCTATTTGGCGACTTCGGTGGGGGATTTTGGTTAGGTAAATCAGCACTAGAACGAGTAATTGCCACACAAGAAGGTCGAGACGATGCAACTTTTCTCTCTGAATTCTTTGTATCGGAGATTAAAACTTATGAAACGCTCAAATCTCGTACAGATTCCAAAGCACATTCACTCTGTATTTCGGCAGCAAAAACATTATTGGAAGCAGCTGAGGCAAAGAATACTGATGCCATCACAATTCGGGATAAAGGCGCTGAGTATTTAGCTAAAACAATTCGCGCAGCATGGACGAATGTGGATGGCATGCGCAACGAAGGAATATCAATTGCATTACTTGGGAAGCTGGCAAACAATAAAGAGTATGTCGAATCAATTAGGAGACGCACATCGTCGCTACTGCCTCAAATCACTTTAGTAGAGCCAAAGGGTAATCACTTGGACGGTGCGATATTTATTGCAGAGCACATACCAGAAGATATTGAGCCGCTACTACGCTGGTGGCGTAAGTAATTCACCAACGGCACCCGCGGGTACAAATGGTTTGTGTGGCGCTACAGCGTTAATTCTTTTGTATTCATTATTCTGAATAGGACGTGGATCAAGCTCGCCCTTGTTTGGCCAGAATGAGATTGCACGTTCTGCTTGTGCGGTAATCGTTAAAGATGGATTTACGCCAAGGTTTGCTGTGACAGCAGCGCCATCAACAACGTGCAACGTTGGGTAATTCCATACACGGTGATAAGGGTCAATCACACCTTGTTCTGGATTTGATCCGATCACACAACCGCCCACGAAGTGAGCAGTAAAAGGTGCACCGATTAAGTCACCGATATGACCACCAGCAAAACCGCCGTACTTATTTGCGATACGACGGACAGTTTCATTTGCTGCAGGTATATAGGTTGCATTTGGGTTTTCAGAGTCATTTGTGGAAGTCAAACCTAACCCCCACCATTTTTTCTTTGGACGCACAGATAACGCCGAATCCACATTTTGCATAACAAGAGCGATAACAGTGCGCTCGGACCATTGACGAACATTTAGTACCCTCACCAATAGCGAAGGTTTTTTAATGAATTCACGTAACCACTGGCGACGGCGATCTTTAGCAACGTTTCCATCGGTCATAAGTGTCTGCAGCAGACCCATTGCATTACTTCCCTTGCCATATCGCACTGGTTCTACGTGAGTGTGATCATCAGGAAAGAAAGAAGAAGTAATTGCAGCACCCTTGCTGAAATCAATATCACCCTTCGGCAGCAATGCACCAGTGAGGGCTTCACTATTCGTTCGCGAAAGATCACCAAGGCGATCAGAGATTTTGGGTAATTTTCCATTTGCCTTCATGCGGTGCATAAGTTTTTGAGTGTTATATGTTCCGGCACTAACTATTAATTGATTTGCAGTGAAAGTAATTGTGCGACCAAACAGCCCCGTTGTTTTCTTGGCTTTGATGATCCACGAGCCATCACTAGATTGCTCAAACGATGTGACCGTGGTGAGTGGAAACACTTTGGTTCCGGCAGATTCAGCTAATCCCAAATAATTCTTCGGCAATGTATTTTTTGAATTAAATCTGCACCCAGTCATACATGCGCCACATTGTTGGCAACCATTTCGCGCCGGACCAACTCCACCGAAGTAAGGATCTTTACTTGCAACGCCGGATCCTTCACCGAAATACACACCGAGTGGCGCCATCCTGAATGTGTCTCCAACGCCCATCTCGATTGCAACATCTTTCATTGCTTGATCACTCGGTGAGAAGTAAGGATTGTCTGCAACACCGAGCATTCGACTTGCTTGGTCATACCAAGGCAGTAACTCGGATTTCCAATCAGTGATGTGTTTCCACTGTTTATCTTCAAAATAAGTATCAGGTGGTTGATAAAGAGTATTTGCATAGACAAGTGATCCACCGCCAACACCTGCACCGGCGAGAATCAGGACATCTGGCAGGGCATGAATTCTTTGTATTCCGAGCAGCCCAAGTTTTGGAAAAAAAAGAAACTTACGTAAGCGCCAGGAGGTTTTTGGAAAATCTTTTTCTTTAAATCTTTTTCCGGCTTCTAAGACAGCGACTGAATATCCTTTTTCTGTGAGCCTGAGTGCAGAAACTGAGCCACCAAAGCCAGAACCAATGATGAGAACATCGAAGTCCTTAGCCATGGAGTTAGTTTGGGCGAGTGCACAACGATTTGCAAGAACATGGCAAGATTGCCCAATACCAACACAGGTCCCCGTAGCTCAGTGGATAGAGCAACCGCCTCCTAAGCGGTAGGTCGCAGGTTCAACTCCCGCCGGGGACACACATCAAGCTAGTTCAATCTTCAGCTTCTTTATAGCAATCCCCAACTGTCGTTCATCTGCGCCCTCACCAACAAGTGAAGGTTTTACGCTGTGGGGTAAGAAAATTCGAACCTGAGAAAAGGCGTTATTGTTTGTTGGATTTGAAAAATAGCCACTAAAGGTTTTCACCTCTGCGTCATACATTCGAAAACCGCAGATTAGAGAACCGTCGAGAAAAATAATTACATCTTGGGAGCCAGGGCCACGCGTTGGTATGTATGGAATTGCGTCTAGCTCTACAGTCACTAAACCCTTGTGCAAAGGGCTCGGAGATAGTTTTGGCACGATAATCGAGGCATCTAAGCCAGTGCTCCACCTGTGAGGGGATTGAGAATCGCCCTCCAGCTCAGGATGCCAACCGTGTCCAAAGGACATGAGGTTTGATCCCTGAGGGAAGATTAAAAGAGTGCTAGCACTTACCACCCCCGAATCTAACCCTATTTGTAGGGTAAATGCAAAGGGGTTAACCCCTTTGTTTCTCCAAGGCATCGAGCCCGGTTTCTTAAATCAGAGCCACGCCCTTACCGCGGTTAGCAATAATTTGACCTATCGCCCTTTCAAAACCATGGGCCCACGTTGAATCCGCCCAATGTGCTTCACGCGCATCTTGAAACCCCGGTATCGGCAGTTTCCTAATCTCATCAATGAGTTCCTTGTTAGCCCAGAACATTGTGCCCATGGGGAATGGTGCCTTGCGAACCATTGTGATTTCTAGGACTCGGCAAATAGAGTAAAGATGAATGTCGTTATGGCCCCAATGTTTTCTCGATGCTAACCACTGTTTTGGAATGATTACCATAGGCACACTTTCAGATTTCAACAAAGTAGTAAATCTGGCGACATCGTTTGCATCGGGCACGAGTCCCTCAAGAAGAGATTGACGCCACGCAATGCCATCTATTTCTGATAAGTGGGGTGACTTTTTCGTATGGATTTTGAGTATCGGAAGATTATCCTTCAAACGCTGCAAGGCAATTAAAAAAGGACGGGCATCACGATATGAGTTTTCAACAGTAATTACTTCTAGCGTGTCGTGCGCTAATTGCTTAGCAGCACGTTTTAAGGGAAGTTTTAACTCATCATCCGTACAGGTAATTACAACATTATTAAAAACAACATTAGTGTGGATCAAATAATCAATCATTTCAATAGCGATATCCAAGTAATGCACATGAAAAACTAAATTTGCAGAATTAACTTCGTGATCAGGAGCATTAGTGAGATTGCTCTTTGAAACATAATTCCAATTTTTATCCAAATAAGCTTTACTTTGATACGAAAATCTTTGTTGCAAGAAACGTAATAGATCAATAAAACTCCAATGATAAAATCCTTTTGCTAAGCTAATTGATTCTTTTAGAGTTGGAATATCTGCGCCCTTTGAGGCTTTTCGAAAATGGAAAAGCTTCGCAAGCTTTGACTTTAAAATTCTAATTGAGGCAAGAACAGCTAACTTTATGAGACGTACATACATGCTTGCTATTTGATTGGCTAAAACGGTGTAATTTCGAATGTAACGAACCGCTGCCTTGTAATAGTTTGCTAGCCAGACTCTCCTCCAGTACAGAAAATGAAGAATCTTGAGAAGTGTAGATTTTTGCTCCACAAGAGGTGAGAATACTTGCAATTGCTGTAAATGTCGCACGATTGTGCGGTTCTTGTGGCAACATCGGAAAGTGAAATCTATTTTGATTTGCGGATCGAGAGGGTACCCAGCTCGATATGGTGGCTTTGAGACTCTGACTCAAGAATTAGCCGAGTTATGGAGCAGTCAAGAACACAGAGTTACAGTTACAGGCTTTTCCAATAACATCAACGAGCGAGTTCGTGTTAGGTCAGTACCAACGGCAAAGATCGTCACAGTCACCGTGAAATATTCAGGTTGGTCAAGAGTTGCAAACATGTATGCAACATTTCAAGCCGTTCGAATTGCTTGTAAACTCAGTAATTTTGATGGCGCAATAGTCTTAAACGATGTCAACTTCTTTACTGCTTTGTATTTAAAAGCAAGACGAAAAATTCCAGTAGTACTGCACTTCGATGGCGACGAATCAGTTCGTAGAGGCATACCGTTGCCGGGGCGATTATTACATTGGATTATGCGATTAGCTTCCTTGAACTTTATAGACAATCTAGTCGTAGATTCAAGGGCGCTTTTGAGACTTGTTCCCCAGCGACTTTCCAATAAAGTTAGAGTTATTAAGTATGGTTTTCCTGTCGTTGCAACAGATAGAAAAGCGATGTATCGAGATTTTCCAGAACTCCAAAAAGGATATTTCTTAAACGTTGCGAGGTTCGTTCCAGAAAATAATATTGCAGAAATAATGGAGTCCTATTTGAATTCAAAGAGATCTCTGCCTTTAGTGATTGTTGGCAAAGGAACCGGGTCAAAGAGTTATGAGTTAAGAGTTGAAGAAATAGCCTTGAAAGCGCCAGAAAAGATTTTCTTATTCGATGCCCAGTACGATCCACAGAAACTTTGCACCCTGATCGAGTCATCCAACCTATACATACACGGTCATGAGGCAGGTGGGACTAATCCCGTATTGGTGACTGCGCGAGAATTTGCTTCGAATGTAGCCTCGCAAAACAATTCCTACAATCGGGAGGATTGCAGAGATGATGAAATGTTTTGGAGCAGCGTCGCAGAACTCACGACAATAATGAACTCGGAAGTCCCATCTCGCCCACGCCAAGATGTCGCAACTACATCTAAAGCTTCCACGCGCAGTTGGGAAGAAATAGCAGATCAGTATCTAGACTTGCTATTTACAGCCTAAAGGGGATCAAAGCGTGGGGATTGCTTCGATAGAAAGAAAAATCGCAGCCGCAAATATTGGCGCTTGTTTCGTGGTTTGCTTTATGCAACATCAACTTCTTTTGTTGCTTTTTGAAAATACTAATTGGGCTTTTCTTGGCCAAGGGAATTTGACAGTCTCTGTTACTTTCTTAATTTTAGTTGTAGCCCTGCTTAATGGCCGTTATTTCTCATCCGCCTTTGTTTTCCTTGCCGGATTGGAACACTATAGTCAAATTGTGAAGCGAACCTTTCTCGTCGCGTCATTAATGGGTCTATCAATATTCTTTTTTGGAATGCCTGCCGGAAGAAATTACTTGATTTTTAACTTCTTTTTCTTAACTTCTTTTTGGCTTATTTTTAGAAAAATAATGTCACTGTTAGTTAGAAAGCAGTTGAGGAGATTAGAAATCTTGCTCGTCACAGAATCTGGATTTATCAGTGAATTCCTAAACTCCTATTTTAGGAAAGTTTCTGTTGCGAACTTTCAGGAAGCAGAGAGTCTCGATACGAGTGGTTTTGACTTAGTTCTTTTCAATGATCACCAAGATTACAATAAAAAACATACTTTGCGAGTTGCTAAACTCGAATCAATTGGCGTTGTAGTTGGATACATCACAAATGAAATGAGACTTCAAGGATGGTCTGGATTACAGGTTCCAATTGGTCCTCATTTGATATTGATAAATATGGGTTACAAAGCGGCTTACTTCATGAAAGCCTTTAAGCGAATCTTTGATTTGATTCTTACAATCCCAGTGGTATTGATTTTGTTGACACTTTCGTTACCCCTTGCATTGCTCTATAGAGTTGTAAATGGTTCGCCATTTCTGTTCAAGCAGATGCGAGTCGGAGTTGATGGAAGAGAATTTGTCTTACTTAAAGTGCGAACGATGATTTCGAAAAAAACCGAAATTTACGTCAGCAGAAAAGAAAGAGGAGAACCTGCTTGGGTTGAAAAGCCAGGTACAGACGAATTAGTCAGAGGAGGTAAATTCCTTCGTAGATGGTCTATCGATGAACTCCCTCAACTCATCAATGTTGTTAAGGGTGACATGTCGTTAGTTGGACCGCGGCCGAGATTGAAAAGTGAAATTGATGAAAGTTACGAATTTACATCTCCGATTTATACCCACAAAATAAAGCCAGGATTGACGGGCATTTGGCAGATTTCAGGGAGAAACGAAATTTCTCCATCCTTTGCTGTATTGCTCGATAAATACTATATGGATCACTGGTCTCCATTAGTAGATTTTCAAATCATCACAAAAACAATCGTTAGCATTATTTTAGGTGTCGGGGCACGATAAAAGCCGACCAAACTGGGCATAAATGAGCAGATGTGAATTAGAGTTTCTGCATGTTCGAAAGGCTGAAAACACAGATCACGGTTAAAAACCTGATTCGATTCTTCTTGATTACTTTCGCCTTAGGTGTATTGACGCAGATTGCAGGAATATACTTGCTCGCTAATTCACTAAAAGTTGAACAAGGAAATATCAAGTCAAGTCGGTTTTTCTCAAATGCTGCAGACATCTTTCTCACAACAGCTAACTACTCTCCACACTTCGTAATTGCCAGCACAGTTGCAGGCGACACCAAGACGGTACGTCTGATCAAAATTGCCGACCTTGGCGCTCAATTGCTCAGAGAATCTGGTGCAGTTATCTCCAACTTTTCTGATTCTAAGGACGTCAGCGACTTCCTGAAAAACAAAAATGGAGCCGCACAAATCCAAACGGCCTCGATAAGAGAATCTTCCATAATCACCTCGATTCTAAATCTGGTTCATGGTTCTAATGGCGGGGAAAACATCGATCAACTCTTCGGTAGATCTATTGGAAGACCAATTAAATTATTGAAAGTGATTAGTGAATTAGGTCGTAATGCTGAAGTCTTATCTGGATGTGGCAAGGAGAGTAAATTTCTTATTTTGTTAACATCAAATGCAGAGGCCCGAGCAATAGGTGGTCTGATTGGTCAATATGTAACAGCAGTTAGTAATTGTGGGGATTTAGAAATTGTTAGAGTGGGAACGAATACTGATCTCAAAGACAGCAACGAGCTAAACAAAACCTTCAATGAGTTTCCCAGTCTTTTTCAGTCAGCAAATCCTGAGTGGGTTAACTCCAACCTTATTCCAAATGGTTTTGAAGTTTCTCAGAGTTGGATGAGGGCATACGAGGAACAGTTCGGTGAGAAATTAGATGGAGTACTTGTCTTAGATACCCTCCTGCTGTCGAAATTTGCGGAAATTCAAGGAGGATTAAGCGCAGCCGATGGAACTGCACTTTTAACTAGTGCCGAGATTGATGCGTACTTACGGAATGGAATTTACTTTCAATTTCCGGAAAACCAAATACTGCGAAAAAAACATTTGCTTGAGATTACAGAGCAATTAGCGAAATCTCTCAATTTTTCCACTCTCACAAAGACGGGGATGTTTCCAGCCGTGATGAGTGCTTTGAGTGAAGACAGAATTCTATTCTCTTTAAATACCGAACTTCATCCACGAGCAGCTTTAGAGCGACTTAGCTGGTCGGGCAAAAAGAACAGTACTGTCTTTATTGGAGTCAATAATTTGTCTGGGAGTAAATTTGATTTTTACTCCAAGTACTCGGTACAGGTGAACAAGTGCAGCAATGTGAATTATTTGATTCGATTTAAGGTTGATAACTCTGCACCCAAGAGCCTTAAGTATCCCGATTATGTCGCTCGGAGATTAGATAACTATCCTCTAAAGAAGATAGGAGTTTTGGATCAGTTCCTCTTTTCATACGATAAAAGTATTGTGACAATAACTGATGAAAAAATTCCTGCTTTTTCGGATTACAGGATTATTCGCGGTGAATCTAATCGAGGCTTGATCTCGGTGGTAGAATTTAT
>Ga0304730_1000776_pt1 | contig 26228 bp, 27 predicted proteins | sample M_130628_MF_Meta_FD_190474 | JGI IMG/M metagenome (GOLD analysis project Ga0304730, IMG submission 190474) | Freshwater microbial communities from Lake Montjoie, Canada to study carbon cycling - M_130628_MF_MetaG (v2) (version 2) | ecosystem: Environmental > Aquatic > Freshwater > Lake | place...
GTAAATCCACAAAGGTAATTATTGTATCCACACCTCATGGTATGAATCACTTCTACCGTATGTGGCATGACGCTGAGAAGGGCAAAAATGAATATGTCCCTACAGATGTTCATTGGTCAGAAGTGCCTGGTAGGGACGCCAAATGGAAGGCATCCACGATTGCCAACACCAGTGAACAACAGTTCAAAGTTGAGTTTGAATGCGAATTCTTAGGATCTGTTGATACTCTGATCAATCCCACAAAATTAAGAACCTTAATTTATGAAGATCCATCAAAGAGAAGTAAAGGACTTGATGTTTATGAAGATCCAAAAGAAGAACATAATTATCTAATTACTGTTGATGTGGCAAGAGGAGTTGGAAGTGACTATTCGGCATTTATAGTCTTCGATATTACCAATTTTCCTTATAAAACAGTGGCAAAATATAAAAATAATGAAATAAAACCAATGATGTTTCCAAGTATCATTTATGAGGTAGCGAAAGCATATGATGATGCATGGTTATTGGTAGAAGTAAATGATATTGGAGATCAGGTAGCAAATATTCTTCACTTCGATCTTGAATATGATAATGTTTTGATGTGTGCAATGAGAGGACGTGCAGGGCAGATTGTTGGATCAGGATTTAGTGGAAAAAAATCACAACTTGGTGTTCGCATGACATCCGCAGTTAAAAAATTGGGATGTTCAAATTTAAGAACATTAATTGAGGATGATAAACTTACAATTAATGATTATGACATGATCTCCGAACTTACAACTTTCATTCAAAAAGGTAGATCGTTTGAGGCAGAAGAGGGTTGTAATGATGATCTTGCAATGTGTCTTGTTATATTCTCATGGTTAGTGGCACAAGACTATTTTAAGGAGATGACTAACAATGATGTTCGCAAAAGAATTTATGAGGAACACAAAAATCAAATTGAACAAGATATGGCACCTTTTGGATTTATTTTGGATGGACTGGATGATACTGATGCTTTCATAGAACCAGAAACTGGGGATAGATGGATGTTTGCAACAGCACAAAATGAAAATCAACCACTAGAAGTCTGGAATGTTGATGAGTATGGTGATCGTTCTCATATGTGGGACTATCGCTAAAGAGGCGAAAATTATAAATACTTTTAGAATAATTCTGGACCTGACGGGGAATACAAATGGCGCTAAATTTAGCATCTCCTGGAATTGTAGTAAGAGAAGTTGATTTAACAGTTGGTAGAGTCGCACCAACTTCTAATAAAATTGGTGCAATTGTTGCTCCCTTCGCAAAGGGGCCTGTAGGTTCACCAATTTTAGTAGAGAATGAGCAAGATCTTCTAAACAATTTCGGTGAACCATATGCAGTTGATAAGCACTATGAGCATTGGTTAACTGCATCATCTTATCTTGCTTATGGTGGATCATTGAGAGTCATAAGATCTGATGATTCAGATTTGAAGAATGGATTTGTTGGTACTGCATCCAGTGTTAAAGTTAAAAGTTTAGATCATTACCTCGAATTGGGATTTAGTGAAAATCCAATTAGTGGTGTGACTGTTGTGGCAAGAAATCCAGGATCTTGGTCGAATGGTATTCGTGTTGGATTAATTGATGCAAAGGCTGATCAAATTCTTGGAGTCAGTACAACAAATATTATTGTTGGGCACGGAGTTACTCAATCAGTAGTAGGAAAAGTTAAGGCAGGTGCTGGTGGAACATCGGTTCTTGACGGTGTACTTAAGGGTATTGTTACTGAAATTGGTGCCGGAAAACTTTCAGTAAAGGTTTTGAGTCATGTTTCTGCTGCAGGAACTGAAACAGTCGTTGATTATCAACCTGCAGGAATTTATTCATTTTCCGCCACAACACAATTAGGAATTACAACTGCTAATGGCACATCAGTAGTTACACCTACTCCAACTTCACAAATAGATTGGTTTGATCAACAAAATCTCACCATTACTACCGCACCTGTTGGATCTGCAACCACTGAGATAACAATTCCTTGGAATACCGTTGCTGATCGCCCATTTACTTCAGATTATGCAAATACGAGAGGAGCAAGATTTGATGAATTCCATATTGTAGTTATTGATGCATCCGGATCAATTACTGGAAATGCAGGAACAATTCTTGAAAAGCACTTGAATATTTCCAAAGCATCTGATGCTCAATATTCTGTTGGAAGTCCAGCATATTGGAGAAAGTATCTGGAAAATAATTCCACATTCATTTTTGGTGGTTCTGCTCCTGCAGGAATTACTTCAACTGGATTTAGTTCTGGATTTGTTCCACAAACAGATTTTGCCTGGGATCAGGAAGCAGATAGTGCAATTTTTGGTGCAATTGGTCCTAAGAATTTTGTTCTTAGTGGAGGTAAAAATTACGATGGTTCTACTACAATCTCGGCAAATGGGGCATTGACTTCAACCATATCAGATATTTCTTCTGGATATGATTTATTTGAAAATACTGATAATTATAAAGTTGATTTTCTTTTAATGGGATCAGCAAATTATACAATGGAAAATGCTCAGGCACTTGCAGAAAAATTAATTTCTGTTGCGGAACTGAGAAAAGATGCGCTTGCATTCATTTCACCATATAGGGGATCTGCTCTTACGGATACTTCAGATCAAACTGCAGTAACAGTCAGATCTGCATCTGATATTACTGATAAAGTACTTCAATTCTATTCACCAATTACATCTTCAACTTATGCAGTTTTTGATAGTGGTTACAAGTACATGTACGATAGATTCTCCGATACTTTCAGATATATTCCTCTGAATGGTGATATTGCAGGAACTTGTGCTCGTAATGATATTAATAATTTCCCATGGTATTCTCCAGCAGGAACTTCAAGAGGTGCTATCTTAAATGCAGTAAAACTTGCATATAATCCTTCCAAGTCTCAGAGAGATCGTCTTTATTCAAATAGAATTAATCCTATCATCTTCTCACCTGGTGCAGGAATTGTTCTCTTTGGAGATAAGACTGGATATGGTAAGGCATCAGCATTCGATAGAATCAACGTTCGCAGACTCTTTGTTTACTTAGAAACTGCAATCGCCGCAGCTGCTAAGGATCAACTATTTGAATTCAACGATGAGATCACAAGAACAAATTTTGTAAATATTGTTGAACCTTTCTTACGTGATGTTCAGGCAAAGAGAGGAATCTATGATTATGTAGTTGTTTGTGATGAAACAAACAACACAGCGGCCGTCATCGACTCAAATGAATTCGTCGCTGATATCTACATTAAACCAGCAAGATCAATTAACTTCATTGGTCTTACTTTTGTTGCCACCAGAACTGGTGTTTCGTTTGATGAAGTAATCGGTCAATTCTAATTAACAAGAGGTAAACAATCATGGCAACTAGATCTCAACTAAATCCACCTCCTTTAAGGAAGATTACCGACTTCAAGAGTAAACTCTCTGGTGGTGGCGCTCGTGCAAATCTTTTCGAAGTAGTATTATCTTTTCCAAGTTCTGCACCAACCGATAGTAATGTTCTTGATAAGTCAAGATTCTTAATAAAAGCAGCTGCTCTTCCAGCATCAACAATTGGACCAGTTAATGTTCCATTTAGAGGAAGAATTCTCAAGATTGCTGGAGACAGAACTTTCGAATCTTGGACTGTTACTATTATCAACGATACAGATTTTTCAATTCGCTCTGCTCTTGAAACTTGGATCAATTCAATTAATAAAGTTTCTGATGCCACTGGTGCTACCGATCCAGCACTATATCAAGCAGATGCTTTTGTCTATCAACTTGATCGTGATGGTTCTACACTGAGAGCATATCACATGTACGATATTTTCCCAACAAATATTGCCCAAATTGCTCTTTCAACCGAAACCGTTGATGCAATTGAAGAGTTCACTTGTGAATTCCAAGTTCAATGGTGGGAAGCAGTTAAGGGTACTGGAACAAATGCTGGTGGTGGCAATATCAACTAAATAGAACATACGGTCTAAACTTATAAGATGGCAAAACTTTTTGGATTTTCGATTGATGATTCTAATGATAAGTTAAAATCTAAATCTATTGTCTCCCCCGTTCCACCTAACAATGACGACGGGGTAGACAATTTTATTGCAAGTGGATTTTATGGGCAGTATCTGGACATTGAGGGTGTCTATAGAACTGAATTTGATTTAATTAAAAGATATCGTGAAATGGCACTTCATCCAGAATGTGATGGTGCTATTGAAGATGTTGTAAATGAAGCAATTGTAAGTGATCTTTATGATTCTCCAGTTGAAATTGAACTTTCAAATTTAAATGCAAGTGATAAATTAAAGGAAAAAATTAGAGAAGAATTCAAATATATTAAAGAATTATTGGATTTTGATAAAAAATCCCATGAAATTTTTAGGAATTGGTATGTTGATGGAAAATTATATTATCTAAAGGTTATTGATATTAAAAAACCTCAAGAGGGTATTCAGGATCTTAGATATATTGATCCCATGAAAATGAAATTTGTTCGCCAAGAAAAGAAGGCGAATAAGAATGGCATGATGAATATGAATGCCATTCAGGAAACTGACAAGGTATTTTATCCGGAAATAGAAGAATATTTTCTATATTCACCTGTACCATCATACCCATCTCCAGGAATGATATCTGGTGGTGGTGCCACAAAACAAATTAAGATTGCAAAGGATTCTATCACATATGTTACTTCTGGATTGATAGATAGAAACAAAGGTACTATTCTTTCATATCTACACAAGGCAATTAAGGCACTCAATCAACTTCGAATGATTGAAGATTCTCTTGTTATCTATAGACTGTCTCGTGCTCCAGAACGTAGAATTTTCTATATTGATGTTGGCAATCTCCCAAAGGTAAAGGCAGAACAATATCTCAAAGAGGTTATGTCTCGCTACAGAAATAAACTTGTTTATGATGCAGGAACTGGTGAAGTTCGTGATGATCGCAAGTTTATGTCTATGATGGAAGATTTCTGGTTACCACGTAGAGAAGGTGGACGTGGAACAGAAATCACAACTCTTCCTGGTGGGCAGAATCTTGGAGAACTTAGTGATATTGAGTATTTTCAGAAAAAACTTTACAGATCACTTAATGTTCCAGAATCCAGAATTGCTGGTGGTGGAGATGGATTTAATCTTGGACGTTCATCAGAAATTCTGAGAGATGAATTGAAATTTGCAAAATTTGTAGGTCGTTTGAGAAAGCGTTTTGCAAATATGTTTAATGATATGCTCAAAACACAACTAGTTTTGAAGAATATTGTTAGTCCAAAAGATTGGGATTTGATGACAGATCATATTCAATATGATTTCTTGTATGATAATCAGTTTGCAGAATTAAAAGAATCAGAACTACTGAATGAGAGACTTGGTACTCTTGCAACGATTGAACCTTATATTGGAAAATATTTCTCCAAAGAATATGTTCGTAGAAAAGTTCTTCGTCAGACTGATAGTGAGATCATTGAAATTGATCAACAAATTAAGACCGAAATCAAGAAGGGAATTATTCCAGATCCAAATTCAATAGATCCAATTACTGGAGAACCTTTGCCACCAGCAGAAGGAGATCCTGGAATGGGAATAGATTCTGGCATGGGAATTCAAAATCCACTAGGAGAAATTCCCGAAGATCCAAATCTTGATCAGCAAGGACAACAGACAAATGCTCAGATGCAAAAAGATACTAAAAAAGCAGAGATATAAATAATTATTATAATAATACATTAAAATTTTTATGGAAGAACTTATCGATTTGATTGCCACAGATTCTTCTGCTTCAGAAGTTACCGATAAAATCAAAGATCTACTGTTTGCTAAGGCAGCGGAAAGAGTTGATGGTGCTAGACCACATGTTGCTTCTGCAATGTTTGGTGAGGAAGATGTTGAGGATCAAGAATAATGCAAATCACAAAGGTCATCACAACTGAAGTAAATACTGCAACTACTGCTGGTACTGCAACCAGTATTGGTGAGGCAACTTGTGTTCGTATATTCAACAACCAAACCGGAATTGTTACAGTTGGATTAAATACTTCGGTTGGTGCTGCGACCACAAATTTCTTTACAATGCCCGGTTCATCTGTGGAATTCCTACAGAAACTTAGTACCGATGTTATTTGGACATCAGTGGCAATTAAAGCAAATAAAGTAGCGTTCACAAACTAAAATGAAACTCATCACCGAAGAAGTACAACAAGTCAAATTCATCACCGAAGGCAAAGGTGCTCAAAAGAAAATGTTTATTGAAGGAGTTTTCCTTCAAGGTGATATCTGCAATCGTAACGGCAGAATGTATCCAATGCAAACTCTTGCAAAAGAGGTAATGAGATACAATGAGTCCTTTATTAATAGGGGTCGTGCTCTTGGAGAACTTGGACACCCAGATGGTCCTACCGTCAATCTTGATCGAGTTTCTCATAAAATTATTTCTCTTGAACAAAAGGGAAGCAATTTTATTGGTAAGGCACAACTTCTAGAGACTCCAATGGGTAAGATTGCTAAGGCACTTATTGGTGAAGGTGTTTGTCTTGGAGTTTCTTCTCGTGGTGTAGGTTCACTTAGATTAACTAATGAAGGTCATAAAATTGTTGGTGAAGATTTTATGCTAGCAACCGCTGCCGATATTGTTGCAGATCCTTCTGCTCCTGATGCATTTGTTCAGGGAATTATGGAAGGAAAGGAATGGGTTTGGGAAGGTGGAGTTCTTCGTGAAAAAGTTGCCGAGAAAACTAAGCGTAGAATTAATACTCTTATTGATGAAAAAATACTTCAGGAACATAAAATTGAATTATTTCAAGATTTCTTAGCAAATCTTTAATTTATAAATAAATATAGATTATACACAAGATCTAAAATGTCCGTTGGTAGCAATTTACAAGAAATGGAAAACGTAGTAACCAAAGGAGCCGCACCTGCTGAACCAATGCCAAAGTTGTCCACTGGAATTGCTCCTGGACAAACCGGTGCATGGGAAGATTTGGGTGGACCTACTCCAGAAGATTATACAAATCAACCTGATGGTACAGCAAAACTCAAAGACCCTTCAGCAACTCTTCAACAAGTCAAGAATGTTGTTAATGCTAAGGCTGCAGCAGCAGATCCTATGAGAAGCACGATGACAAAAGAAGATGCCGAGTATGACGAAGATGAGGCACTTTTAGAAACCGCAGAAGAAGAAGGTGGCAAAAAGGGCAAAGAAGAAGATAAGAAGAAGAAGGGTGGTACTAATAATCCTTCTACATCCGGAAAAGATGATGAGAATAATGGGGATGAGGACGAAGATGAAATGAAGGAAGAGTATGACATCGAAGAAGATGTCAATGCTCTTCTTGCTGGCGAAGAACTCTCCGAAGAATTCCAAGAGAAAGCACGTACCATCTTCGAAACTGCAATCAGATCTAAGGTTGCAGAAATCAAAGAAGAACTTCAAGAAACCTATGGGAATGCTCTCATAGAAGAAATTGAAATTATTAAGCAAGGACTTGTAGAAAGAGTCGATGCATACCTTGAGTATGTTGCCGACGAGTGGGTTGCTGAAAATGCACTCGCTATTGAAGCAGGTCTTAAAACTGAAATGACTGAATCATTCCTTCTGGGAATGAGAGGTCTTTTTGAAGATCATTATGTATCAATCCCTGAAGAGAAATATGATGTAATCGAGAGTATGGTAGATAAACTTGATGAAATGGAACAAAAACTCAACGAGCAAATCGAAAGAAATATTGCTCTTAATAACAGATTAGCAGAGTCAGTTGCTGATGTAATCTTTGCCGATGTCGCTGAGGGTCTTGCACTTTCTCAGAAGGACAAACTCGCTTCTCTTGCTGAAAATGTTGAGTTTGATAGTGAAGCAAACTATCGTGAGAAACTGGTAACTTTGAGGGAATCATACTTCCCAATTAATAGCACTAGTACTCAAAAAGAAGTCACTGAGAATCTATCTGAAGAAGTAGATTATTCAAATGCATCCCAAGTAAGTGGTGCTATGGAAAGATACTTGTCAGTTCTCAGCAGAACATCTAATAAGTGATTTTTAAATCATAAGCAAATCAAACTAACACATTTTAACTAGAGGTAAAACAAATGCAAATGTTCAATGCAGAATATTTGCAGGAGAAGTGGGCACCAATCCTTGACTATCAAGGACTAGATGGAATCAAAGATTCACATCGTAGAATGGTTACCGCTGTCCTGCTCGAAAACCAAGAAAAAACTCTCCGCGAAGAGCGTGAGTTTCTTTCCGAATCACCAACCACCAACACACAATCTGGTACTTATGGTGGCACAGGCAATGCTGGTTTCAGTGGTGGCGCTTCATCACCTGTTGCAGGTTTCGATCCAGTTCTGATCTCCTTGATCAGACGCGCAATGCCTAACTTGGTCGCTTATGACCTCGCAGGTGTTCAACCAATGAACGGTCCTACTGGACTCATCTTCGCAATGCGTTCGAAGTACAAAAATCAGAGTGGTTCAGAAACCTTCTACAACGAAGTAGATTCTGCATATTCTGGTCAAGGTTCAACATTCACCGAAACTGAAGGATGGACTAATGGTGCAGTTGGTCTTGGTACTACTGCTCAAACCGGTTCAAATCCAGGTCTTCTTGATGCTGCTGGAACTAATCCAGCACTTTATAATGTCGGTCAAGGTATGCGTACCGATAATGCAGAAAACCTTGGTACTACCGAAGGTGGTCAGTTCAACGAGATGTCTTTCTCGATTGAAAAAATCACCGTTACTGCAAAGTCACGTGCTCTGAAAGCTGAGTATTCACTCGAACTCGCACAAGACCTCAAGGCAATTCACGGTCTGAATGCAGAAGCTGAGTTGGCAAATCTTCTGTCAACTGAGATTCTTGCTGAAATCAACCGTGAAGTCATCCGTACCATCTATAACGTTGCTAAGCCTGGTGCTCAGACTAACGTTGCTACTAATGGTACTTTTGACCTTGACGTTGACTCCAACGGTCGTTGGTCTGTTGAGAAGTTCAAAGGTCTTATCTTCCAAATCGAGCGCGATGCAAACGCAATCGCACAACAAACTCGTAGAGGAAAGGGTAACATGATCCTCTGTTCTGCTGACGTTGCTTCGGCACTCACCATGGCAGGTGTTCTTGATTACACCCCAGCACTCAACGCTAATCTTAACGTTGATGACACCGGCAATACCTTCGCTGGTATTCTTCAAGGCAAGTATAAGGTCTATATCGATCCTTATGCTGGTGGTTTCACAAACTCTGGAACTGTCGGTGGTCAGTATTACGTTGTCGGTTATAAGGGTTCTTCCCCTTATGATGCTGGTCTCTTCTACTGCCCTTATGTTCCTCTCCAAATGGTTCGTGCCGTTGGTGAGAACACTTTCCAACCAAAAATTGGATTCAAGACTCGTTATGGTATTGTTGCAAACCCATTCGCTAAGGGTGCAGACACTGCTAATCCTGGCGTTCTTGAAAGAAACACCAACGTCTACTACAGAAGAGTTGCTGTTGCAAACCTTATGTGAGTCTTTCTCACAAATCTCATGGGGATCCTTCGGGATCCCTTTTTTTGTCTAAATACAAATAAAACGATGAAGACATTTAAGCAATTTATGGTGGAGGCAACACCATTTGCGCTAATGGGTCCCACGAGTGCTTATGGTCCAGGATTGTATGGAAATAAAACTGCAAGTGGTCAAGTTTTAACTCCAAATACTATAGGAATTGCTCATAAAACACTTCCATTGGGAAGTAATGTTAGACTAACAGATCCCGGAACTAAAAAAAGCATACAAGTACCAGTAATTGATAGAGGTCCTTATGTTGGTGATCGGCAAGCGGATGTGACAGATGCTACTGTCAAAAAAATGGGATATAGTGGATGGAAAGATTATGGAGTTCGTAATATAGATGTGACTCCAGTAGTGGCAAAACCTAAACCAGAACCACTAAAGGTAACTAAAAGTAAAGGTTTGATGTCAGGAAAATATTAATATGGCAACTTCACCTCTTGCAAACCAAATTCAAAATAGAAATTTTTTATCTCCTGCCGGATTTAAATTTACCTTAGCAAAATATCCTAAGGTCTCATTTATGTGCAATTCTGCAAAAATTCCTGAATTGAATTTAGGTGTTGCAAAACAACCAACATACTTAAAAACAATTGATGTTCCTGGTGAGATATTAGTTTTTGGCGATCTCACATTAAAATTTCTTGTAGACGAGAATATGGAAAACTATATGATCATTCACAATTGGTTGACTGCATTGGGTGGTTCTGGAAGTCTTCAAGAATATGCAGATTTAATTACAGATGAAAATGGAACAAAAGATGGTAAAGAAGCATATAGTGATGGAACTCTTCGTGTTTTAAATAGCAATTATAAAGAAACCGCACTTGTAAAATTTCTAGATCTTTTTCCAGTTTCTATAACTTCATTAGATTTTGATGCAACAATTGCCGATGTTCAATATTTTACTGCACAAGTGACCTTCAAATACACAATCTATGATATACTAGGAACAGATAACAAACCACTTTATCCACTTAAGAAAAAATGAATCTTGATGAAATTCAGGAGATGTGGCAGAGAGATTCTGTCATAGATCCCGACAACCTACACGATGAATCTTTAAAAATTCCACAATTACACTCAAAATATTATACAATATATAATACAATCACTCTTCTTCGTGAAAAGGCAAGAGAAACTTATAATAGAGTACGTCTAGAACGTTATAACTACTACACAGGAAAGGCACCAGCAGAGGTATATGTAGAAGAACCATTTCCGTATAAGGTAAGAGAGAAGGATGCTATAGAGAGGCATATGAGTGCGGATGAGAGACTGTCTAAAATTGATTTAAAGGTTAGATATTATGACATTATGCTTAAGTTTTTAGAAGAAGTTATTAAAACCATTTCCAATAGAACATACCAAATCAAAAATGCAATAGAGTTTATGAGATTTAGTGCTGGATACAATTAACTAAGGAGGCAGAAATGCCTCTTTTTTATTATAAATACTTTGGGATGGAGATATGTTTATGGCATTCATATACAAAATAACCAACAATATAAACGGAAAATTTTATATTGGATTTACTAGTCAAAAAAATCCAAAATTAAGATTTAATCAACATTTATCATCTGCTCGTAGTAAAAAATCAAACAATCAACCAATTATTAGAGCAATTAAAAAATATGGAGAAGATAATTTTTCATTTGAGATTTTATTGGAGGGAGATGAAGATTTTCTGTTGAAAAAAGAAGAACCAAGATTAATAGAAGAACTAAAACCAGAATATAATGGAACTTTTGGTGGAGAAGGAGTATTGGGATATAAACATACACAACAATCAAAGGATATATGCCGTCTCTCAACATTAGGTAAGAAAGAATGTGAGTTTCATAAAGAATGGAGAGCAAAAAAAATAAAAGATGGATGGGACAATCAATCCAATGAAAAGAAAATAGAAATAGCATCAAATACATTAAATTGCAATACACAAAGAATTGAAATAGAAGTTGAAGGTATAAAGTTTAAAAGTATTAATGAAGCAGCACGATGGGCAGTAGATAAATACTCTATAGGAAGGAACACCGCAATAAGATATATTAAAGAAGGTCGTTCATTTTCCAATAAAAAACAATTGAACTATAGTTATAATGGAACCTACAAAGCATCAAAATACCTCTAATGGACATATTATAATTCAAAAGAAAAATGAGGTGTATTTAACTATTCAAGCAGAACCTCATATCTATTATGAATTAAGAGACGCATTTCAATTTGAAGTTCCAAATGCTAAGTTTTCCCCATCTTATAAAAATAAATGGTGGGATGGTCGTATATATTTGTTTAATGTAGATACAAGAGAAATTTATATTGGACTCTTAGACAGAATTATCCGATTCTGTGAGGATCATGAATATACGTATGAATTCTCAAACAACAAATTTTACGGACTTCCCTTTGAGATAAATGAGAACATCTCAAAGGAAGGTGTGAAAGATTATATGACTGCAATCAGTAGACACGCCCCACGTGATTATCAAGTCGAGGGAGTATACGACGCCTTACGACATAATCGAAAATTATTGATATCTCCAACTGCTTCTGGAAAGTCGTTGATGATATATTCTGTTGTGAGATATTACGTTGAGAGACAACAAAATATTCTGATAGTTGTGCCGACGACTTCCCTTGTAGAACAAATGTATAAAGATTTTGCAGATTATGGATGGGATGTTGGTTCATACTGCCACAAGATATACGCTGGTAAGGAACGAGAAACTGATTCCCAAGTTATTATTACTACCTGGCAAAGTATTTACAAATTGCCCAAGCAGTATTTTTCCAGATTTAATGTAGTCGTAGGAGATGAGGCACACCAATTTAAATCCAAGTCATTAATATCTATAATGACGAAACTTTGTGATGCAAAATATCGCTTTGGATTCACCGGAACTCTAGATGGAAGTCAGACTCATAAGTGGGTATTGGAAGGATTATTTGGGCCTTCATACAAGATTATCAATACCGATGAACTGATGCAAAAAGGACATCTTGCCAAATTAGACATCAAAATACTTCTATTGAAACATCCTCCAAATAAGTTTGATATTTTTGAGGATGAGGTTCAATATATCATCAATCATCAAAAGAGAAATAACTTTATCAAAAATCTTGCTCTAGATTTAAAGGGAAATACTCTTGTTTTATTTTCAAGAGTCGAAGGTCATGGACAACCTTTATATGAACTCATAAATAATGATAAGATTGACGATAGACATGTTTTCTTTGTACATGGCGGTGTAGAAACTGAAGAACGGGAAAAAGTTAGAGAAATAACCGAAAAGGAGAATAATGCAATCATCGTTGCTTCTTATGGCACTTTTTCTACTGGTGTTAATATTCGAAATCTTCACAATGTTATCTTTGCTTCTCCCAGTAAATCGAGAATCAGAAATCTTCAATCAATCGGTAGAGTTCTTAGAAAAGGTGAAAACAAAGTAAAAGCAACTCTATATGACATTGCCGATGATATCAGTTATAAGTCAAGAAAGAATTATACATTAAATCATCTTATTGAGAGAATTAAAATTTATAATGAAGAAAATTTCAATTACGATATTGTTAACATACCACTAAAATGATGATGAGTGAAGAGTTTTATTGCATTTTAAAACTTATATCTGGAGAAGAAATTCTATCAATTATCATGGTAGATGAGAATGATGGTGATCCAATCATTATTCTTCAAAATCCTGTTGTAATGAAATCCGTCAGTAGTAATGGAAATACTTATATGAAGATAAAACCTTGGATGGAACTATCTGATGAGGATATCTTTTTTATAAAGTTTGATAGAGTAATTACAATGACTGAAACTGTAAATAAGAGACTCATTACACTCTATCAGCAATATTTAAGTTATGATGATAGTATAGATGCATATAAACCTTCAGGTGAAGTAAAAATATCAGAACAAAAAGGGTACATATCTTCAGTAGAGTCTGCTCGTAAAAAACTTGAAGAGTTATATAAAGATATTAAAGAAAGCTAAGTTCTCATCTTCAACCGGGACAAACCTAGTCTATATGGATTTTTGATAGTTGTCAAGCCCCCTTAAAGTGTGCTATAATTAACTTAACTTATTAATGGATAAATGAGACCCCATGGCAAAAAAGAAATCGGAGCACTATGTAAACAATAAAGAATTACTGGAAGCAATGATATTGTATCGAAGTAAGGTAGATATTGCTCGTGAAAAGTATGTTGAGAAATATGATATTGATCCCCCAAAGTCTGGACCTTGGGAAGGAAAACCAAGAATTCCAAATTATCTTGGAGATTGTTTTCTAAAAATTGCTACTCACTTATCTTATAAACCTAATTTTGTTAATTATATGTTCCGTGAGGATATGATTTCTGATGGGATTGAGAATTGTGTGCAGTATATTCATAACTTTAATCCAGAAAGGTCTCAGAATCCATTCGCATATTTTACTCAGATTATTCACTATGCATTTCTGCGTAGAATTCAAAAAGAAAAGAAACAATTAGAAATTAAAAATAAAATCATTGAACGCACTGGATTTGATGAGGTTATGGTGATAGACGACAACTTGCTTTCTGGAAGCAATTCCGAGTATAATAGTATGAAGGACAACATCCAGTACAGAAATAACAATCGATGAAAGTTGCAATTTTGAGTGACACCCATTACGGCGCAAAAAAAGGTTCAAAGCATCTTCATGATCACTTTGAACTTTTCTATAAGAATGTTTTCTTTCCTGGACTAGAAGAGCACGAAGTAGAGACAGTCATTCATATGGGTGATGCTTTTGATAGTCGTAAGTCAATTGATTATCAAAGTCTGGAATGGGCAAAGAGAGTTGTATTTGAACCTCTTCGTAAGTATGAAGTTCACATGATTGTAGGAAATCATGATTGTTACTACAAGAATACCAATCATGTTAACTCCCCAGACCTTCTTCTTAAGACTTATTCAAATATTAAAACTTATAGTTCTCCAACAAATACAAAAGTTGGTGGAATTGATATGGCATTTATTCCCTGGATTTGTAGTGAGAATCATGATGAAACCATGAATGTGATTAAGAAATCTAAAGCAAAGGTTGCAATGGGACATCTAGAACTTCAAGGTTTCCGTGTAAACAATACTCTAGTCATGGATGAGCACGGATTGGACTCAAATATTTTTTCAAAGTTTACAAAGGTATTTTCTGGACACTATCACACTCGTTCCGATAATGGGAAGATTTTTTATCTTGGCAATCCTTACGAAATGTATTGGACGGATGTGAATGATACTCGGGGATTTCATATTTTTGATACGGAAACTTTAGAGCACACACCAATCAATAATCCTTATAAATTATTTTATAATCTTTATTATGAAGATACTCCATATCAAACATTTGATGCCAGCAAATATGAGAATAAAATTGTAAAAATTATTGTACGGAAAAAATCTAAACCAAAAGATTTTGAAAAGTTTGTAGACAAATTATATACGGCAGGTATTCAAGAACTTAAGATTGTTGAGAATTTTGAAATTCAAGAAAATGAAGAATTTGCGGTTGATGAAGAAGAAAATACGATTTCAATTCTAAATCGTTATATTGATGAGGCGGAAGTTCAATTTGATAAAAATATTATTAAGGGAATTCTTCAAAATCTTTATAAGGAGGCTTGCGAAGTAGCAGACTAATGTTTCTTCTTACACTTAAAGATAAAAAAGATGAAGGTGCATTTGCCGTTCAAGATAGGTATGGTGAAAAAGTTTTATTTCTTTTTGAAGAAGAGGATGATGCGACTCGCTATGCCTTGATGCTTGAAGATCAAGAAAAAAAAGAAATGGATATTGTTGAAGTAGACGATGAACTTGCCATAAAGACTTGTAAGATGTACAATTATAAGTATGCAGTGGTTACACCAAACGATATTGTGATTCCTCCTAAAAATGATAACTTTTAAAAAAATTAAATGGAAGAACTTTTTAAGTACAGGTAATAACTGGACTGAAATGGACTTTCAAAAGAATCAAACCAACCTTATAGTTGGTACGAATGGTGCTGGAAAGTCCACTGTTCTGGATGCACTGACTTTTGTATTGTTTAATCGCCCATTTCGTAAAATTAATAAACCTCAACTTGTTAACAGTACCAATGAAAAGGACTGTTTGGTAGAGATTGAGTTTACTGTGAATAGTAGGAATTATTTGGTTCGTCGTGGAATCAAACCGAATATTTTTGATATTGAAGTGAATGCAAAGCAACTTCATAAGGAAGCAGATGATCGCATTAATCAAAAAATTTTGGAAGAGACTATTCTAAAGGTAAATTATAAATCATTTACTCAAATTGTAATTCTAGGATCAAGTACTTTTGTACCATTTATGCAACTTACAACATCAAATCGTCGTGAGGTGATTGAAGATTTGTTGGATATTCGTATTTTTTCTTCGATGAATAATATAATTAAAGAAAAAATACGTCAGAAAAAGGAGCAAATTAAATCTCTGGATTATAAAAAAGAATCTCTTAAGGATAAGGTTCAGATGCAAAAGAACTTTATTGATCAATTAGAAAGTCGTGGTAAAGATAATATTAAGAATCATAACTCAAAGATTTCTGAACTTCTTAAGGAGAATGATTCTTATATGATTCAAAATTCAATGACTGAAGAAAGTATTTTTTCATATATTAAAGAGCAGGAAGAAGTTTCTGGTGCAACTGATAAACTGAGAAAGTTGGGAAATTTGAAAGGTAAATTATCTCAGAAAGTATCTACCATTACCAATGAGCACAAGTTCTTTACTGAAAATACGGTTTGTCCCACCTGCACTCAAACAATCGAGGAAGAGTTTCGGTTAAATAGAATTACCGACGCTCAAAATAGTGCCAAGGAACTCCAACAAGGTTATAAAGATCTTGAAGAGACCATAAAGCAAGAAGAAGAGAGAGAGCGTCAATTTATTGCTCTATCTAAGGAGATTACGAAACTCAACAATGACATTTCTCAAAACAATGCTAGGATTTCATCTAACCAACGACAGGTTAGGGATTTGGAAAGTGAAATTCAAACACTTACCGAACAACTTGAAAACAAGAATACTGAGCATGGAAAGTTAGAAGAGTTTCAGACCAATCTCCAAAAAGTATTTGAGGATTTGGGCACTAAAAAGGAAGAGATCGTTCATTATGATTTTGCATATTCTCTTCTTAAAGATGATGGTGTAAAAACCAAAATTATCAAAAAATATCTTCCCTTCATCAATCAACAGGTGAATCGATATTTGCAGATGATGGATTTCTACATTAATTTCCATTTGGATGAAGAGTTTAATGAATCCATTCAATCTCCAATTCATGAGAACTTCTCTTATAGTTCTTTTAGTGAAGGTGAGAAGATGCGAGTGGATTTGAGTCTATTGTTTACCTGGAGAGAAGTTGCCCGACTTAAAAATTCTGTGAATACAAATCTTTTAATTTTAGATGAAGTTTTTGACTCTTCTCTCGATGGATTTGGAACTGATGAATTTCTTAAGATTATTCGTTATGTCATAAAGGATGCTAATATATTTGTGATTTCTCATAAGACTGGACTTGAGGACAAATTTGAAAGTGTCACAAGGTTTGATAAGAAGGCAGGATTCTCATATAAAATAGAATCATAACCAAACAGAACAATGCAAGTCCCCAATCGCTACCATCACTCTAAGAAGGATCAGAAGCGGAAACTCAAACCGCAGGCCCTCCGACAAGCAAAGGCCCGCCGCCAAGCACTCAAGAAGCGTCTCACTCAACGAGACGCTTCTTTTTTATAAATACTTAAAAAGTTTTTATACCCATGGCACAAGAAGAAGGAAGAGGGGCAAGAAAAAGATATAAAAATGCACCATCTTATGATGAAGTAAAGGCAAAAATTGATGCTAAAGAGAAGGCAGCGGCAGAAAGAAAAGCAGCAAGATCTGCCGCAAAAAAACCTTTAACTCCCGCAGAAAGATATGAGCAAGAAAAGGCAGCGAGAAAGGATAAGTCTGGTGGTTTTTCGCAACATAGAATGACTGGAAGTGGGGGTCATGGATCAGAATATCAAAACACTCGTTCAATTCGTGAAGAAGTTCTATCATATCTTCTTGATGAAGGTTTTGCATCTGATGAGAAATCTGCAGAGGCAATCATGGGCGCTATGAGTGAAGGTTGGATGGAGAGTATTGTTGAAGCAAGAGTAGATGATAATCTTTCTAATAAAGAAAAAAGTAACGTTAGGAATACAAGAAGTGGGATTCCTTTAAGTGATACATTTACAAGAACCGCTTTACATAAAAAACGTAGGGGAAAACCGCCAGTAAAACCTGAATCGGTAAAACCTACCAAAGACACTCAGGCGGATGCTAAGTATAGAATGGCAGTAAATCAACCAGAACATCCTGCTGGTAAGAGAGTTCGTGCAAATTGGACACAAGATACTGCTGAAAGAGGCCCTTCAGGTAATCGTGGATCATAAAACCACTTTCCAAACTGGCACACTGGGGGGTCGCAAGACCTCCTTTTTTTGTATAATACGGTCAGTTCAAAAAACACCAATGCCAGTCAATCACGAAATCAAGTCCCAACTCGCCAAACTGCTTGCCACCGAAGACCTTGTGGTTGAGCACAAGAAAGTGGAGACTGCTCAGTTCAATGTACATACTCGTGTGCTGACTCTGCCGATGTGGGAGAAAGCGAGCAACACTGTGTATGACCTTCTGGTTGGTCATGAAGTCGGACATGCTCTTTATACTCCTGATGAGGATTGGACTGAGCAAGTCAAAGTTCCTCCTCAGTTTGTGAATATCGTAGAAGATGCTCGCATCGAAAAACTAATGAAGCGTCGTTATGCTGGTCTTGCCAAGACTTTCTTCAATGGATACAAAGAACTTGTCGAACAAGACTTCTTTCAAATTGAAGATGAGCAAGTTGATGAGATGAATCTTGCCGACCGTGCCAATCTTTACTTTAAGATTGGTAACTTTGCCGATATCTTTATTGAACCTGGTGAAGAGACTAAAATTATCAATTTAATTGCCGACGCTGAAACTTTTACTGATGTTCTGATCGCTTCTGAGGAACTCTATGAGTACTGTAAGCAAAGGAAGCAAGAAGAAACTAAAATCAATCTGGATTCTCATGAAATTCCACAGTCTGGTGGAAATTCCCCTGCTTCCGATTTCTCAGATCAACCGGAAGGTGAGAATAATCAACCTGAAATGGAAGGTGGTGATGGTAGGAGTTCTGGTGAAATTGGTGAACAGAAATCTCAGGAACAAAAACAAGAAGTTAGAGGTAAGCAAGGTGGTGAAACATCTGAACCTGAAGTCAAGACTGTTGGTAATCTTGAAGAAGCACTCAAAGATCTTGTGAATCGGGATGGTTGGGAAAATGTTTATTTGGAGATTCCCAAATTGAATGTGAATCAAATCATTGTAAATAATGCTGAGATTCACAATCAGTGCAAGCAATCTTGGGCATCATATCTTGATCATACTGAATATTCTCATGAAGAAATTTTTGGTGAGGTAGATAAAGATTTTCGTGAGTTTAAGCGTTCGGCACAGAAGGAAGTTAATTATCTGGTAAAAGAGTTTGAGTGTCGTAAGGCAGCAGATTCTTATGCTCGTGCCACAACCGCTCGTACAGGTGTTCTGGACTGTACCAAACTTCATACCTACAAATATAATGAAGACTTGTTCCGTAAGGTCACAACACTTGCAAACGGTAAGAATCATGGTCTGGTGTTCGTTCTTGACTGGTCCGGATCAATGAGTCGTGTGATGTTGGACACCGTAAAACAACTTTTTAATTTGATTTGGTTCTGTAAGAAAGTCAATATTCCTTTTGAGGTTTATTCTTTCACAAATGATTATCCAATTGTTAAGTATGATGAGAATCATAAACCCATTATGCCTCAACCTTTGTATCAGAAAAAGGATGGTGTAATTCAAGTTATAGAATACTTCTCTTTGATGAATATGCTTACCAGTAAGACAAATGGTAAGACTCTGGAAGATCAGATGTTGAATATATATCGGATTGCCCGTAGTTTTAGTGATCAATATTATTGTCGTTATAGTGTTCCAGTTGGTTGGAATCTTTCAGGAACTCCTTTAAATGAAGCTTTAATTTCTCTTCATGAAATTCTTCCCGCCTTTCAAAAAGAAAATAAATTGCAGAAAGTTCAGTGTGTAATTCTGACAGATGGTGAGGCAAATACTCCTAAGTATCATAAAGAGTTTAGTCGTCGTCATTTAGAAGAACCTTATCTTGGTGTAAATTCGATTAGCAGTAATGCATTTCTTCGTGACCGTAAAACTGGAAATACTTATTCTTTGAATGTAGAATGGCATGGTTTTAGTGATATTCTTCTTCAAAATCTTCGGGATAAGTTTCCTACAGTCAATTTTATTGGTATGAGGATTCTGGAATCTCGTGATACTTCACAGTTTATTCGCAGATATACTGGATATATTGGTACAGAATATGATAGAATTTTTTCTTCTTGGAAGAAAGAAAAGTCCTTTACTATTAAAAACTCTGGATATCATACATATTTTGGAATTTCTGCTTCTGCTCTTGCAAATGATGTGGAGTTTGAGGTTGCCGAAGATGCAACTAAGACTCAAATTAAATCTGCATTCATAAAGAGTTTGAAGAGTAAGAAAATGAACAAGAAAGTTCTTGGGGAATTTATAGAACTGGTTGCATAATTTATAAATAAGTCTAGGAAAGTATACTGGACTTATGAATACCGAACAAATTAAAGACATGCAACTGCTTTATAGTGCAGTTTATAATGAAGAACTTAGAGAGCAGTTTGAGGAATATAACAATACCATCTATGATGAGGATATTGTAGAAGTTGCCACCGAATACTTCTATTCATATGGACTCAATGAAGATGGTATTGGTATTCTGATTGAAAAGGTTGGTCTTGAGTCTTTTGTTGAGTATGTTTATGAGTTGTCGGAAGATCTTCATGTTCTTACTGAAGAAAGAAGGGCAAGAAAAAGAACTGGTGGGGATTCTTATGCTGAAGTAAAGGCAAAGATTGATGCCAAAGAAGAGGCAAAGAAAAAGGCGAAAGAAGCAGCGACTGAGAAAAATGAAACAGAAAGAAAAGAACCAGAATCACGTGGCGTAGAAAGTCAGGCAAAGGCGGAGCAACCAAAATCAAAAAAACCAGAGAGGAGTGGAATTGCAAGAGCAATCTCTGGTGCAGTAGATAGAGCAAAACGCGATACTGAACTTCTTAAAAAATCATGGAATACTGCAAGAGAAGTTGGTAGGGGACATGAAGCAAATGTAGCAAGGGCAGCGGGAACTGTAGCAGGCGCTGCTCATGGTGCTGCGAAAGTTGCACATCGCTTAGGACAAGAAGCGGGTAAGAGTGAAACTGGTAAGAAAATTAAAAAGGTATTATTTGGTGAAGAAGTTGAAGCATGGGTAAATCAACTTGTAGAAGAAGGTTATGACCTGAGTGAGTATACTTGGGATGATATGGTAGAGATTTATAATGAGCAATTTACGTTAGGGAAGAAAAAAACTAAGGAGGAACTGGCAAGATATGTAGCGGCTCTTCAAACACTACGAGGTAATAATGAAGAACCTACAACTCGATCCCAATCATCAGGAGAACCAACAAGAAGAAGGCGAACTACTAACTTGAAAGATGTTGAGGTTAGGGAAGACATCTATGACACTATCCTCTCACACCTGATTGATGAAGGTTATGCTGAGTCTGTAGAGCAGGCAGAAGTCATTATGGTGAATATGAGTGAAAATTGGAGAGAAAGCATTTGTGAAGGTCCCGTTGGTGAGTTTGCTGATAAAGTGGCAAGCACTGCAGGGTCAGCAGTTGGAACTGTTCAACGTGCTGTTAGGGAAGTTCCAAAATATGTGGATCAAAAAATAAAAAATGTTGCCGGAACTTATGAATATGCACGTCAAAGAGCAGATGCAAACGCTCCTTCTGGAGCTCCTTCTGGAGCAATGAAGACTACACCAAGAAGCAGAGAGTTTTCTCACGGTAATCAAGGTGGGAAACCGGGATCTATGAAAAATCCTGGTCCAAACTTTGGTCGTGGATAATATTTTCTAAACCACTTTCCAAACTGTCACAGGGGGCCCCGACTTCCCCCTTTTTTAATGCTATACTATGAGAGTTCAAGACAAAACCACCTAACTACATCATGCCCCGCAAAACTTCTGTGACTGACGATCAACTGTTTGCTGACCTAAAAGAACTCTTCGGTTCCGAATTTAGTTCTGGCGATATTCGTGGATATTGCGCTTCTCGCAGTATTAATTATCAGACTGTTACACGTCGCCTAGAACCATTTAAGACTGATCGTGGTCGTTGGAATCTGGAAGTAACTCAAGAGAAGGTAGAGCAAATCGAACGCACATATCAAGCACCTTCTGCCCTTCCTGTTGTAGAACAAAATCTTATTCCTGATAAAGATGATACCTTCGTCAAGTTTGGTAATTTTAATGACATCAAGAAAATTATTTCTTCCAATCTCTTCTATCCTACGTTCATTACGGGTCTTTCGGGTAATGGCAAAACGTTTAGTGTGGAGCAAGCGTGTGCTCAACTTAAGCGTGAACTAATTCGTGTAAATATTACAATCGAAACTGATGAAGATGATCTTATTGGGGGTTTCCGCCTTATTAACGGCGAAACTGTTTGGCACAACGGGCCCGTTATCGAAGCACTCCAACGAGGTGCTATATTGCTCCTTGACGAGATCGACCTCGCAAGTAATAAAATTCTCTGTCTCCAATCCATCCTGGAAGGAAAGGGAGTTTTCCTTAAAAAGATTGGTGCATTCATTAAACCAACAAGTGGATTCAACATCATTGCAACCGCCAATACTAAGGGCAAAGGTTCGGACGATGGTAGGTTCATTGGAACTAACGTGCTCAACGAAGCCTTCCTAGAACGCTTTCCCGTAACCTTTGAGCAGTCTTATCCTGCCCCTGCTACAGAGCAGAAGATCCTGGAAGGTGTTGCTTTGGATCTTGGTGTAGAAGACCGTGACTTCTGCAAGCGACTGGTTGACTGGAGTGACGTTATTCGTAAGACTTTTTATGATGGTGGTATTGAAGAAATCATCTCCACCCGCCGTCTCGTTCACATCATTCGTGCTTATAGTATCTTTGCTGATAAGGCAAAGGCAATTCAAGTTTGTGTGAATCGCTTTGATGATGAAACAAAGCAAGCGTTCTTGGAACTGTATGATAAGGTTGATGCTGATTTCAAGATGCCTACTGTGGTATCAAATGAAGTTCTTCCAGATCTTGACGAACCTTGCCCTTTCTGATATAATATGGGGAGGTAATGTTCCTCCCTTTTTGTCCTTTATTTTGAAATTTTATGTCTGAAATTCCTGAAAAGAAAGAAAACTTTGAAACAAGTTATAGTGACTATATTCCAACTGGAAATGCCACGATGTTTGGATCAGAATCCAATGATACCATTTCATTTTTAGGTTCTAATCTTCCTGGTGGAATGGGTGATGACCACATTCGTATTAATAATTATTGGGAAGATGATGGATTTAGTCTAACTGGAAATCCATATGCTTCTCCAGATGTTTTTAATTTTGGTGCTCCTGTGGCCGCAGTAACATTTGGAAATAATCATAGTACAACTATGAGTTCACAATCATTTAATTTGAATAAAATTCCACAGAATGTTAATCTGACTACTTCAGAAAAGACAAATAATGATCATTTTTGGAAGTTTGGTGAAGGTGAAACTCTGAAGGCAGTGAATGATTATATTGTAAGTACATATAATGCACACTATGCATCTGAAAAGTCTAAGGTTCAGGTGCTTGATATGATTGATGCAATTGGTGATGGTGTTCCTTTCTGCCGTGATAATCTCATCAAGTATTCTTCCCGTTTTGGTAAGAAGGATGGGATGTCCCGCCTTGACGCACTGAAGATTATCCATTATGGTATTCTTCTATACCACTTTGCTGGTTTTAATAATCAAACTAAGAACAACAATGAAACTTTCTGATAACTCTCTGACTATTCTCAAGAACTTTGCCGGAATTAACAATTCAATTCTGGTAAAGAAGGGAACTCGTCTTCGTACTATTTCTGTGGCAAAGAACATTCTTGCTGAAGCAGATATTATTGAAGAATTTCCTCGTGATTTTGCCGTTTATGATTTGAATCAATTTCTTAATGGTCTGAGTCTACACCAAGATCCTGAATTGGATTTTGGTAATGATTCCCATATCGTGATTCGGGAAGGTAAGCGTAGAGTTAAGTATTTCTATGCTGATCCAAATGTAATTATTTCTCCTCCCGAAAAGGAGATTCAACTACCTTCACAAGATGTTTGTTTTCAACTTGAGAGTGCTTCTTTAGAGAAATTGGTTAAGGCAGCTGCAGTTTATCAACTTCCTGACTTTTCTGCAGTTGGGGAAGCAGGTGTGATACGTCTTGTCGTTCGGGATAAGAAGAATGACACTTCCAATGAATACTCAATCGTGGTTGGTGAGACTGATAAGGAGTTTGTCTTCAACTTTAAGGTTGAAAACATTAAGATTATTCCTGGTGCTTATGACGTGGTTGTGTCAGAAAAACTACTGTCCCAATTCAGCAACAGCAAGTACAATCTGCAGTATTATATTGCTCTTGAACCTGATTCCACTTTTTCTTGATGCAATTTCCCCTGTATTTGACTTCTGAAGGAAAGCAATTATTAGATCTGCTCGCAAAAGCACACTTTAATATTCGTGAAAATATTTCTTGGTGCTCTGATGGTTATTATGGTGCAATTATCAAAGAAAATAAGACATTCTTTGTATGCACCAAAAATATTCTTAATGGACCTGATCCCAGAAAAAATTTAAATGAAACTGTTTATCACGAAGCACTTCATGCTGCACAACAGTGTAGGGGAATGAATCCAATCGGAATTCCAATTGGAAAAATGCCTCTACCATTGCATAAAATGAATAATATTGAAAAGTCAATTGCTTTGACCAAAAATAGATCTATTAGAAGACTTGAGCACGAAGCATTTTGGTTTGAGGATAAACCAAAGCAAGTCATTTATTATTTGAAAAAGTTCTGCTTTTAATTATGAACATCTTTGTAACTGATGTGTCCCCCAGTAAGTCTGCTCAAGTACTTCCTGACAAATACTCAGTGAAAATGCCCTTGGAGACCTGTCAGATGGTCTCTGTCATCTTCTCCAAGTGGTACTATGATTGGGGCACTATTCCCAAGAAAGACGGCACTCCTTACAGTACAGAGAAGGGTGCATTTCGCAATCATCCCTGTACCAAATGGGCAGCAGATAATCACTACAATCTTGCCTGGTTAATTACGCACGGAATACATTTATGCTTTGAGTACGAACATCGGTATGGCAAACGACACTCTTGTTTGGGCACTCTAGAAGAAGCAATGGTAATCTTTCATAACAATGCTAAGATTTCCATTTCTGAACATACTAATGTAAAAGAATTCACTCGGGCAATGCCTGATGAATATAAACTTGATGATAGCATTGATACTTTCACTGCTTATAAGATGTATGTTGCATCTAAACCCTGGGTGTGCGATAATTATCTTCGCCGTCCAGAACGGAAACCTGATTGGATTTAATTATGAGTAATGATTTCTTGTTCGTTGAAAAATACGCACCAAAGAAAATTGAAGATTGTATTCTTCTTGAGGATATTAAAAAAACATTCAAGGAGTTTGTGGAGAAGGGTGAGATTCCAAATCTTCTTCTTGCTGGACCTCCTGGAATTGGTAAGACAACAATTGCGAAAGCATTGTGCAATGAATTAGGAGCAGATTATTATGTCATTAATGGATCCGACGAAGGACGTTTCCTGGATACTGTGCGGAACCAAGCAAAGAACTTTGCTTCGACCGTCTCACTTACGGGATCTGCTAAACACAAAGTCATCATTATCGATGAAGCAGATAACACAGGAAACGACGTACAACTCTTATTACGGGCAAATATTGAGGCATTTTATAGCAACTGTCGATTTATCTTCACCTGCAACTACAAAAACAAAATTATCGAACCACTCCATTCCCGTTGTGCCGTTGTGGACTTCACAATTAAGGGAAAGCAAAAAGCACAATTGGCAGGATCATTCTTCAAGCGTTTACAGAGCATCATGGATGCAGAACGTATTGAATATGATCAAAAAGTTCTTGCAGAACTTATAAGTAAGCATTTTCCCGATTTTCGGAGAGTTCTTAACGAATGTCAACGGTATTCTTCGAGTGGAAAAATTGACTCTGCGATTCTTGCCACATTTTCTGATGTTAAAGTAAATGATCTCATTAAATATCTCAAAGAAAAGAACTTTCCAGAAGTTCGTAAATGGGTTGTTGCCAATCTTGATAATGATGCCAGCACTATTCTTCGTATGGTGTATGATGCTCTATATGAATATTTGGATGGTCCCAGTATCGCTGCTTGCGTACTTATTGTGGCGAAGTATCAGTACCAATCGGCTTTTGTAGCAGATCAAGAGATAAATCTTCTCGCAGCACTAACTGAAATCATGGTAGAGTGTACGTTTAAATGAAATTTAACTATCAAGATCTTAAAGAAGGTAGTGTTAAAACTACTCCACAAAATGTTCAGGAAGCAAATGAAAATCTTTTTCGTGCTAAGTGGAATCTTCC
>Ga0304730_1000778_pt1 | contig 26196 bp, 44 predicted proteins | sample M_130628_MF_Meta_FD_190474 | JGI IMG/M metagenome (GOLD analysis project Ga0304730, IMG submission 190474) | Freshwater microbial communities from Lake Montjoie, Canada to study carbon cycling - M_130628_MF_MetaG (v2) (version 2) | ecosystem: Environmental > Aquatic > Freshwater > Lake | place...
CACTATTAATAGTACGACTATTGGTGCGACGACTCCATCATCTGCGGCTTTTACGACTGCAACAGTTTCAACCGCCCCTGTAAACGGAAATGATGTTGTTAACAAAACATATTTAGATTACTTTGCTGCGGGACTTTCTTGGAAACAACCAGTTCTGTGTGCAACTACGGTAAATATAACCCTGTCAGGGCTTCAAACGCTTGATGGCGTGACCGTTGTAGCAAGTGATAGGGTATTGGTCAAGAATCAATCAACAGCGTCACAAAACGGCATTTACTTAGCTTCTGCGACTGCCTGGTCAAGAGCGCCTGATGCTGACGTTTGGACAGACTTAATTTCTGCTTTGGTATTTGTTGAAAGCGGCAGTACCCTTTCAGGTTCTGCTTGGTATTGCTCTGCACAGCCAGGCGGCACAATTGGCACAACTGCAATCAATTGGTCAAACTTTTCTGTTGCCGCTACATACACAGCTGGAACGGGATTAACGCTTTCTTCATATCAATTTAGCATCACTAATACGGGTGTGACTGCTGCGGCCTATGGATCGGCCTCTAAGACTTTGACCGCTACGGTTAATGCACAAGGCCAATTAACTGTTTTAGCCGCTTCAGATATTGCGATTGCAAACACTCAAGTTTCAGGCTTGGGCACAATGTCCACTCAAAATGCCAATTCAATTACCGTTACGGGTGGTTCAATCAACGGCACAACGATTGGCGGCACAACAGCTGCTGCCGTTACAGGCACAACAATCACAGCTAACACTCAGTTTACAGGCGCTGGAACGGGTTTAACGGGTACTGCAACAAGTTTATCTATTGGTGGAAGCGCAGGGACTGCAACAACTGCAACAAATTTGGCGGGCGGTGCGGCTGGTTCTGTTCCATATCAATCAGGCGCTGGTGCAACAACATTTTTAGCGGCTGGCTCAAATGGTCAGTATTTGACATTGAGTAGCGGTTTGCCCGCTTGGGCATCTTTGCCCACATCAGTATCGTCATTTAGTGCGGGTTCAACTGGTTTAACCCCATCTACAGCCACAACAGGCGCAGTCACATTGGCTGGCACGTTAGCTGTGGCCAACGGTGGCACAGGGGTGACCGCATCAAGTGGTGCAAATTCTGTAGTTTTGCGTGATGCAAATGGAAATACAAGCATCAATTCAGTAGCAGAAGGTTTTGTGAACGTAGCCGCGGCTGGCACAACTACTACGTTAACAGCCAGTTCAGCACCTAATTACTGCGTTACAGGCTCTGGTGGTCAAACTTACCAATTGCCTGATGCAACTACGCTGACTGCTGGTTCAAATTATTTTTTCAACAACAACCAAACAAGTGGAACAATCGTTGTTAAAAATAACTCTGGAACAACAATTGCAACCATTCAATCTGGTGGTTATGTTGAAATTTTGTTGTTGGTGGCTAGTCCCGCGGCTGGTTCATGGGACGTTCACGCTTACGCACCAGCAAATGTTTCTTGGTCAACCAATACGTTTGATTACGCTGGCTCTATCACTTCAGCCACATGGAATGGTGTTGCAATAGCAATCAATCGTGGCGGTACAAACGGGACTGCAACACCGACTGCTGGCGCTGTGCCTTATGGAACTGGTACGGCTTACGCATTTACTGCGGCTGGCACTTCTGGACAAGTTTTACAGTCAAATGGTGCATCAGCCCCCACATGGGTAACACCAGCGGTTTATGCGACTGTGACTGATGACACAACAACAAACGCAACACGTTATCCATTGTTTGCCGCAGTCACGACAGGAAATCTGACAACAGAATATGTCAGTTCTACTAGACTTCAATTTAATCCAAGCACAGGCGCTTTGACCGCCAACCAGCTAATCATTGCACCATAAAGGAAAATCATGGGACAGTTAACATTTCAAGCGACATTGGGTGGTTCGGTCAATTTGGCAGGGCCTAACACCGCATCGACAACCACTTTTACATTGCCAGCGGCTGATGGCACAAGCGGTCAAGCATTAACAACAAATGCGTCTGGCACATTGGCATTTGCCAATATTCCACTTGCTTCTGCTGTTTCGGGAAATTTGCCAGTTACAAACTTAAATTCAGGCACTTCTGCTAGTTCATCAACATTTTGGCGTGGTGATGGTACATGGGCAGCGGCTGGCGGTGGTAAGGTTTTGCAAGTTGTGCAAGGTACAAAAACAGGTGCTACTTATACGGTATTGAGTACCTATCTTTCAACTGGTGTGTTTGCAACCATTACCCCATCATCAAGTACAAGCAAAATTATGATGATTGCAACAAGCGGTCAATGCTATCAACAACCTGGCGGTTTAAGAATAAGGTTATATCGTGGAACAAGTGGAGAGGGAAGTGGTAGTTCTATTGTTTCAGATATTGGATATGGGGTTCTTAGTGGTGACGCTTTAGGCGCTACTGTAAATTGGCTTGATAGTCCCGCTTCTACTAGCGCATTAACATACACAATTATGCAAAAATCAGAAAATGGAAGCAGTTTGGTTGGTTTTGCTGGCGGTAGTTATTGTTCTATATTACTTTTGGAGATTGGCGCATGAACGCAAATTACGCTTTAGAGCTTATTGCTCTATATCCAACTGTCGTCAATATTGATGGCAATGATGCTTTTGACGCAAATGGAAATAAAATTGAATACGATGCCGCTTTAGTGCAAGCAAAGGTAGATGCAAAATCTTACATTGCTAAACGAGCCGCAGAATATCCTCCTATGGCTAACTATCTTGATGGGATTGTTAAGGGTGATCAAGCACAAGTGCAAGCATATATTGATGCGTGTTTGGCTGTAAAAGCTAAATATCCTAAACCCTAATCAGCATGAGATTTGTTTGGAAAATCTCCGAATTAAAAGGTGATGACAAAGCCATATTTCAGGCTAAGTATCACGTTTCATTGATTGAAAATGATCTGAGAATTGAGACAGAGGGATATTGGGACTTTGACCCTACAAAGGCGACAATTCCAACAGCCCAAGTAACCGAGGAAATGGTTGAGTATTGGATTGATCAAGGCACTACCCAAAACGGGGTAAGTAGCATAAAATCAAGGCTAATAGAGCAACTTGAATCTGTCAAAAAACAACAAGAAATTGCTTTGCCTTGGAAGCCGCCCACATTTAAGTTAAGTTAAGGAATCACTATGGCTGTGCCTTATGACATTGTTAGCAGAGCGCTAAAAGACATTGGTGCATTGGAAAGTGGTGAAACCCCTACTCCAGACGCAGCGCTTGATGCGTTTGAAATGCTAAACGACATAATTGACCAATGGTCAAACGAAAACATGATGGTTTTCAATGTCACAGAAATTATTTGCCCTGTGATTGCGGGACAAACACAATACACAATTGGCCCTAACCCATCGACTCAAAACTTTATCGGTGCGTCTTTTACAGGCTCAATCTCAGGCACAACTTTGACCGTGACGGGGATTGCATCAGGCGCTATCGCACAAGGGCAAACCCTTAGTGGCACAGGAATTACAACAGGAACAAAGATTACTCAATTTTTGACAGGCGCTGGTGGCAACATCAATGAAGTTGGTACATATCAACTGAACATATCACAGACCGTTGCATCCACTTCAATTACGGCTTACTACCAAAAGCCTTTGAATCTTGATTCTGCATTTGTTAGGGTAAACACTACGTCTAATGGGCAACCAATTACAGGCGGTGGCTTGGATTACCCAATGTCAGTTTTGGCATTGCAAGATTATCAAATGATTGGTTTAAAGACGCTGAACGGCCCTTGGCCTAAAGCGGTTTACTTTAACCCAGGCTCTGATTCTGGAAACCTTTTCATTTGGCCTAGCCCATCCCAAGGTGAAATGCACTTGTTTGCAAACACTTTGTTCAGCCGTTACGACTCAATGTATGAAGACATAGCCCTGCCACAAGGCTATTCAATGGCGCTTAGATGGTGTTTGGCAGAGCGTTTGATGCCCATGTATGGCAAAGCCTCACCAACGCAAATAACAATGGTTCAGACCTTTGCAGGGCAAGCTAAAGCTACTTTAAAACGGACAAACATGAGTCCGCTGCAAGTTTCACGTTATCCTGACGCCTTGTTGGTTAACAAGTCAAAAGACGCTGGGTGGATTCTTACTGGCGGCTTTATTTAAGGGGCTGATATGCCAGATTTTGGTTTTGTTGGCGCATCTTATGAAGCACCAAGTATCTATCAAGATGCCCAAGAGTGCATCAATTTTTTCCCCGAAGTTGACCCTGTAAAACAACAAGGTGAGCGTGGGGTTATTGCGCTTTATCCAACGCCAGGTTTAACGCTAAAATCCTTGCTTTCTAATCAACAGGAAGTGCGTGGCTTACACACCGTTTCGGGTGGCGAGCAAATGATTGCGGTTTGCGGCTCTTATGTTTATGTGCTTGCAGCCAATTTTGTTCCTCTTGTAATTGGTCAACTCAATTCCAGTTCTGGAATAGTGCGGATTACCGATAACGGGGTCAATGTTTACATTGTGGACGGTGCTTATCGTTATACCTGGTACATATCAACCCCTGCAGCAGCTGTGTTTTACGGCTCAACAAGTGGCACAACATTGACGGTAAGCAATGTTTCTAGTGGAACTATTGCTGTTGGACAATCCCTTTATGGCGTTGGCGTGTTGGCTGAAACTGTGATTACAGCGCTTGGATCGGGAACGGGCGGTGTGGGAACTTACACGATCAATAGAAGTCAGACCGTGGCGGCTGGATCGCTAAATTCGGCAACTGTGGGGGCGGTAGTAACTGCAACCATAGCGGGAACAACATTAACCGTTTCTGCGGTTACTTCAGGCGTGTTGCACGTTGGCATGACTATTCAAGGCGTAGGCGTTACCCTTGGCACAATCATCACGGCTTTAGGAACTGGCTCTGGCGGTGTAGGAACTTACACATTAAGCGTGGCAAGTACAATAGCCGTTGGCGTGACCATGTACGGTTTAAATTTTTCTGTTTTACCCTCTACTGACGGTGCGTTTAGCGGTGCAAACACGGTAGACATTATTGACAACTACTTTGTCTATAACAACCCCACAACCCAGCAATGGGGCGCTAGTGACCTTTTGTCGCCCATTTCACCCCTTACTAGCTATTCTTTAAAAGATGGCGCACCAGACGATTTGGTGGCTTTGATTGTTGATCACCGTGAAGTTTACTTGATGGGTGAGATTTCTTCTGAGGTGTGGACTGATGTAGGAACTGTGCCTTTCCCATTCCAAAGGATTCCTGGCACATCTACTCAACACGGTATTGCAGCGCCTTTTTCTTTGTCTCGACTTGGTAACTCATTTGCTTATGTCTCACGAAACAACCGTGGTCAATCACAAATTATGCAAATGCAGGGGTACATCCCACAAAGGATTTCCACTCATGCAGTCGAGAACACATTAGCCAATCAATATGTTGGCGATGCTATAGCGTGGACTTATCAGCTTGAAGGCCATGAAGTTTTTGTTGTTAGTTTCCCATCTTTGCAACTGACATGGGCTTTTGACGCAACCACTCAACTTTGGCACAAATGGCTTTACACAACAGATGAAAACATTTATCAGCGCCATCGTGGTAATTGCTGTGCTTTGTTCCAAGGCCTAGTTATTGTTGGCGACTATGAAAATGGCAAATTGTATGAATTGGATAAAACCAATTACACAGATGACGGTCAAAATATCCGCAGATTGCGTAGAGCGCCTCATTTAGTAACTGAATTCCAAAGGCAATACTTTGATGAATTGCAGATTCAGTTTCAGCCAGGCGTGGGGACTACGGGTTTGTCTCGCCCTGCTCAAATAACAGATTCAAATGTTATTTATTTGGGGAACACATATACAATTACCCCTAGTGCGACTTTGACAATTGAGACTGAAAAAACCTATATTTTGGCGACTCAACAAGCGGTAAGTTATCAAACAACTGATAACCCACAAGCAATGTTGCGGTGGTCAAATGATGGCGGTTCAACTTGGTCAAATGAGCATTGGACTAATGTTGGTCAACTTGGCAAATACAAGAATCGTGCCATTTGGCGTAGATTGGGGCAAGCCCGTGACAGAATATTTGAAGTTTCGGTTAGCGATCCTGTGAATTTTGTGATTATTTCGGCAAATCTTAAAGTACAAGGGGCAGAAAACTGATGGCTACTTCTGGACTTTCTAGCACACAGCAGATTAACCCTTATCCACAATCACAGTTTTTGGACGGTGCGACTAACCGCCCGTCAAGATCGTGGCAGCAGTTTTTTCTTAATTTGTTGAATTTCAGTTCTGCTACGACTGCAACGGCAGGGTCTGGAACGCTTCCCGCTAACCCTGTTGGGTTTATAAATGTCACAGTAAATGGTAAGGCGTACAAAGTGCCTTATTACAATGTTTGAGAGAGCCTAAATCATGGACAACACAATAAATTCACTTGTTGGTCAATCTGTTGGCTTAACTGCTGACCAAATGCAAGCTGCAACTTCTGGCAGTTTAAAAGACTATCAAGGCAAGACTTATGACCCTGCTGTCATTTTGGCGCTTTCAAAACAGATAGCGGGTTCTATTGACCCCAATGCAGTTAAAGGCGGTGTTTATAGCACTAAAGGTCAAAGTGTTGGTTTTAACTACGATGAATCTACAAAACTTTTGGGTCATCCTCCGACAGCAACTGAACAAGTCTTTTTGGACATGGCTAGACATCTTGCAAATGAAGGTGTGACAGATTTAAACAAAGTTGATGCTACAGACACTAATAGACGTTTTGGTTCTACTTTTACAGGCGGTGGCGGCACAATCTATGAAATTAAAAAGGATGCTGACGGCAAGCCTATTATTTCATCATGGAGTAAAGACACTAGCGACAAAAAAACCATTCTGACGGGCTTGGCACTTGCGGCTGCTGCTTTTGGCATACCTGGCGTTACAGAGGGTTTGCTGAGTACCGCACCCGCTGGTGCAACATTAGGAAGTGTTGGCGCAGAAGCCGCTGGTACTTCCCTTGGTTCTGTAGGCGCATTAGGCAATACTAGTGCTATGGGTGCTTTAGGTGGTCAATCGGCATTAGGCACAGGCTTGACTGCGGCTGGTACTGGTGCGGCAGGGCTTGGTGGTGCAATGAGTGCCTTGGGTGGTGAAGCCGCTTTAGGTTCTGGATTGACTGCCGCTGGAACTGGTGCTGCTGGTTTAGGTGGGGCTATGGGCGCTTTAGGCGGTGAAGCCGCATTAGGTGCTGGCATAGGTGCTGGCGCTGGCGGTTTAGCCGCTACAAATTCTTTGCTTGGTAATGCGGCTCTTGGTTCAACCTTGGCGGGTGCTTCCACACTTCCTATTGGTACAACATTAGCTAATTTGGGCGCTGCGGGTGCGGGTGGTTCATTATTAAATGCGGGTGCGGGTGCTGCGGGTTCTGCTTTAGGAACTACTTTAGGTCAAGGTTTAGCTTTAAATGCTCTTGGTACTGGTCTTGGCGCTATTGCAAATCAATCAGGGATTAGCAACGCAAGAGATGCAATTACTCAAGGTGGTCAAACAGCAAACACCCAACTTAATAACGCATACCTAAATGCTCAAAATTTAAACGCAAACAATGTCACGGCATTGGGCAACAACTACCAAAATTTAAACACAAATTTAAACAATACATTAAATGCTCAAAGAGGCATTTATGACACGACAGGCACAACTTTAGCTAACAATTATCAAAATTTAAATACAAATTTAAATAACACAATCAATGCTCAAGTCGGCAAATATGACGCAGCCAATCAAAACATAAACCAAAATGCTCAAACGCAATTGGGTTTATTGGGTAGCACTTATGCGGGACAACAAGCCCAAGCTGCGGCAAATGCGGCTGGTTTAAATGCCAACTACAACAATACCCTTACTAACATGGGTAATGTGTATAACCAACAAGTTGGATTTCAACAACCGTATCAACAAATTGGCAATCAAGGCGCAGCAGGGTTAGCGGCAAATCAAGATTATTTGACCCGTCAGTTTGGTGCGGCTGATTTAAATGCACAACTTGCACCTAACTACGCATTTCAATTGCAACAAGGTCAAATGGCTAACCAACGTGCCGCCAACATGGGCGGTGGTAGTTTAGGCGGTAATGCCATGAAGGGTTTACAAGACTACACACAAAACTATGCCGCTGGTGCATACCAAAATGCGTTTAACAATTTTCAAGGTCAACGAACAAACATTTACAACACATTAGCGGGAATGGCGGGAATTGGTCAAACTTCTGCGGGTCAATTAGCTGGACTTGGTACGGCTTACGGTTCTAATCTTGGCTCTTTGTCGTCTAATCTTGGTAGCAATTTAACATCTAACACAGGCAATTTGTTGAGCGCTGGAAGTGCTTACGGTACTAATACATCTGGCGTGACAAACAACTTGAACAATGTGTTGTCGTCTAACCTTGGTCAATTACAAGGTGCGTATAACCAATATGGTAGTAACTTAACAAGTGGCTCTAATACTTACGCTGGTAATGTTGTCAACAATGCCAACACAATGCAAGGCGCTTACAACCAATATGGAACTGATTTGACGGGTGCTTCTAATACTTATGGTGGAAACCTTACAACCGCTGCGGGTCAAGGCATCAATGCCGCAAATGTGTATGGTTTGAATTCCGCTAACCTTGCAACTGGCATTGCGGGTGCATTGGCGGGAAATGCTACGGCAACAGGCGCAAACAATGCAACGGCTTTAAGTAACCTTGGCAATACAGCGTTGCTTGGTTCTTTGATCAAAGCGACATAAGGATAAATCATGGCTGACTTTTCAATGAACGTAAATTACGCAAAGCCCCAAGTGACAAGTCTTGGGGATATGATAAACATGGCTGGTGGTATTCAAAACTACCAACAAGCACAACAACTTAATCCTTTGGCTTTGGAAAAGGCTCAAATTGAAAATCAAGTGCTGCGTCAAAAAAATGATGAGCGTTTAAAACTTCAAGAATTTACTAGCAACCCTGAAAACTGGCAGACCAATGGTCGCATTGACATGGATAAGATAAATTCTGTCATTCCAAAGATTGCACCATTGACAGGCTCTGATGTCATCAATTCATTAAGTGGATTGCATAAAAGCCAAACTGAAGCGGCTAATGCGAAACAAAATTTAACTCAATCACAACGTGAGATTATTTCTAATCGTGCTGGTTTGTTAGGTCGTTTGGGTGTTCAAGACCCAAAAATCGTTATGGGTGAATTAAATCGTCTTAAAGAAGAAAACCCAGACAATCCTGAATTAGATCGTTTGATTGATGCTTATTCTGGCCCATTAAGCAAAGCACAGCCTGGCAAACACATTGCGGATGATATGGTTCGTTTGAGTCAATCTATGTTGTCTTCTGCACAACAAGAGTCTTTGTCACCCAAAGCTGGAACATTAGACACGGGTGGAGAAATTCAGCCTACTGTTACACAACCGTTTATTGGTGGCAATCAACCCGCTATGCGTATGACGGGAACTGCTATTCCAAAAACAATTGGCCCAGGCTTAGAAGTTGTAGCCACAGAGGGAAATCCTTTTGGTTTGCCTGTTGGCACAAAGTACATTCAACCCCAAGGCGGTGGTCAGACTATGCAAGGACAACAACGTCCTCCCACAGTTACAGGACTTGCCCCACAGATTGCAAGCACATTAAGCGCAAACACAACGGTTGCAAATAAAGATTGGGAAGATACTTATAACGCCTCTAAAGAAGCGCAACCTAGAATTGCCATCTTTCAAAACATTAAAAAGATTGCACCAGAAGGCTTTACAGGCGTTGGCGCAGAACGTAAAAAATTGGCGGCTGGTATCTTAAATGCAGCAGGGATTGACGCTTACACGGCTGAAAACACCGCCACAGATGAATTGGCTAAAAACACTCGACTTTTGGCATTAGCTGGTGGTAATACTGATGCGGCTAGGGCAATGGCTGAAATTGCCAACCCAAGCGGTAAAATGACATTGGCGGCTATTAAAGAAGTTTCAGACCAAATGATTGGTGTAGAGAAATTAAAAGAAAAACGTGCCGAATACTTATCTCAATTTCGCAATGATCCTGTAAAGTATCAAGAAAAATCACAAACTTTTAATAAATTTGCTGACCCTAGAATTTTTCAAGAAATGACTGCTGAACAAGTGGCAAAACTTAAAGCATCAATGTCTAAGCAAGATATTGCCGACATGAGCAAAAAAATTCAAGAAGCAAAAATGTTGGGGATTATTAAATAATGGCTAGTCTTGCTGAACTTTGGGATGCCGCCCCCGCAACGGCAACACCGCAAAACCGTCAGGTTGACCGCATGGCTATCTTGCAAGATGAGATGACCAAAGCACAGCAACGCTTGCAATCAGGCGATCCTAGAGCGCAACGGGACATCGAATCTTTGACCCGTGAAATGGGTGGCAAGGTTCAAACTGTTCAGCAAACTCAACAACCGCAACAGGCTTCTGGTCAAACATTGGCTGATCTGTGGGAATCAACCCCCGCTTCTACTGCTACTGCCAAACAAGAACAGAAAAAATCTGAACTTCCTATGGCAGCTCAGTTTTACAACAAACTGTTAGAAGGCAAACAGGCTTTAGGTGAAAAAATTGTAGGTGCTGGCGAAGCGGGTTTGACCGCTTTATCTAGTGGCATTGCCGCCCCTGTAAGCGCCCTCGGTGGCGTTGTTGGCACATTGGCTAGTGGTAAGTACGGCACTCAAGAAGGCATCCAAGCGGGTCAAGATATGGCCCGTAGATTGCAAGAGGGCGGCACATATCAGCCCCGCACCCAACAAGGTCAGCAATATGTGCAAGACCTACAAAAAGCGTTTGAGGCTAGTAAGTTACCGCCCGTTGGCGTTCCTGAAGCAATGGGTTTTGCGCCATTAGCAAGCCCCGCTATGCAACAAGGCAGAGGCACGATGCAGCAATATGCAAGTGAAATTCGCCCTACTGCACCGCAACAAATGCAACAACAGTTTCAAGCCAAGGGTGGATTGCAAAGCGCTGGCGCTGCGGCTACAACTGACCAGGCAGCAGTCAATGCAATTCTTGCCAAAGTAAGCCCTGAATTGCAAAACGAAATACGGGCTACACCAATCAATCAGCTTAATATGGCTGCGCTTGAGCGTCATGCTGAAGCTGACACATTGCCTGTGCCTGTGCGTTTAACCCGTGGTCAAGCGACACAAGACATTAACTTGCTTTCAGATGAAATGAACATGAGGGGCAAAAACCCTGAATTGGCTAATCGTTTTAATGAGCAAAACGGCAAGTTGATTGAAAACATGAACGCTATTAGGGACAAAGCCGCCCCTGATGTTTATGGAACAAACCATATTGAAAATGCTGAAACTGTGATCAATGCTTACAAAGCACTTGATGACACTAGGACTGCTGATATTTCTGCCAAGTACAAAGCGCTTAAAGATGCGGCTGGCGGTGACTTTCCTATTGATGGAAAACAGTTTGCAACTAATGCCGAAAAAATGTTGGGCAAAGACCTTAAAACAGACTTTTTGCCCCCTGCTATTGCCAAACAATTAGACCGCTACAAAAATGGCGAAACAATGACGTTTGAAAACTTTGAGGCCATGAGAACTAACTTGGCAGCAGAGATGCGTAAAGCAGAGCGTTCAGGCGATGGTAACGCTAAAACTGCGTCTAGTATTGTTCGCACAGCATTAGAAGAATTGCCTTTGACTGGTGATGCAGAAGCCCTCAAGCCTTTGGCAAATGAAGCTAGAAGTGCGGCTAAAGCTAGGTTTGATATGCTGAAAAAAGACCCAGCTTATGACGCTGCGGTTAATGATGCAGTACCCGATAAGTTTATCAATAAATACATTATTGGTGGCAACAAACGTGATTTAGAGGCATTGACTGCACAACTTGGTAAAGGCTCAGAAGGCCATCAAGCCGTGTCTGCTGCTGTTGTTAACTATCTTAAAGATAAAGCTGGTGTCATAAATGATAACGGCAATTTTAGCCAAGCAGGGTATAACAAAGCGCTTAAACAACTTGATCCTAGATTGCTAGAATTAGTTGACGGTGAGACTGCCCAACAATTACGGGCGTTAGGTAATGTTGCTAGACATACGCAAGCACAACCCCGTGGAAGCTATGTTAATCAATCCAACACATTTGTGGCGGGTGCTAAAGAAATGGCAAAGGGTGGGCTTGAGAAAGCGGGTAACGTGGCGGGATTTGGCGTTTTGCCACTTGGCACAATGACCCGTGAAGCATTGGCAAGCAGAGCCGCTGCAAAGCAAACTCAAGAATCATTGAAGCCTGGCGCTGGTACTAAACTTTCAGACTTAGGAAAATAACATGGCAGTCAATCTTGCACCAATTGGTAATGGTTTCCAATTTTTTACCAACACAGGCTTACCACTTAACGGTGGGTATATTTATACCTACCAAGCGGGTTCAAGCACTCCCCTAGCCACTTACACGACTTCTGCTGGCACGATTGCCAACACTAACCCTATTCAATTGGGAACAAGCGGTCGCCCCCCACAAGAGATTTGGTTAACTTCTGGTTACTCATACAAGTTTGTTTTAACTGATTCTGCTAACGTGCAGATTGCCACTTACGACAACCTTTATGGCATTTTAGGAACAAGCGCTAGTGTTAACCCTATACCATCGGGCGGCATCATCATGTGGTCAGGTTCTATTGGCGCTATTCCTACGGGTTATTACTTATGCAATGGTTCTAACGGTACGCCAGACTTGAGAGACAAGTTTGTAGTGGGCGCTGGTAGCACCTATGCTGTGGGCAATACAGGCGGCTTTACTGCTGCCGCCACAAGTGCGGGTGGTACTTACTTGCCGTTGTACTATTCTTTAGCATTTATCCAAAAGGCTTAAAAATGGCTGATATTGATTTGGTGCAATACGGAGTGCTTCAACAAAAAGTTGATTCAATGGAGGCCAAGATTGACAAGATGGAGGCGCAACTTGATACCCTTATTGAATTGGCAAACAAAGGTCGTGGAGGCTTTTGGATGGGCATGGTTTTTGTGTCTGCTTTATCTACAGTTTTGGGATACCTTAGCCATCAATGGTCAAAGTGAATGAATGAGATGGCTCATTGCTCTTGTTCTGACCCTCTCGATTCAATCTACTAGCAAAGATTTATGTAGTGTTCGTGAGTTTTACTCTATTGCATGGGGTATTCACGATCCAACTGAGAGACACAAACTGATGGCTGAGTGGCTTACAAAACATCAACAATTATGCAAAAGTACCGATTTTATTGTTATTTGGAACAATATGAGTGAATGGGCGGGAAACTCTGACAGTCACCAGTTAAGAGCATTGGTTATTCATGGGTACAAGGAAGCGCTTGAAAGGGAAAAGAAATGAAACAAGATCAAGACGTAGTAAGTAAACTGACGTACTCTGTTACTTTAATGGTGGCTTCTACTCTTTGCCTGTCGGTATTAGGTATGGTTGCAGCTTTTCTTTTAGGTTTGTGGGCTAAAGAAGTTGATAACGCAGAAATCTTTTCTATGTTGCACCCTGCTTTTCAAACCATCATTGGCGGTTTTATTGGCCTCTTGGCGGGTGTCAAATTAGGTCAAGGCGACTCGCACCATAAATGTAGACATTGTGAGGACTAATCATGTTTGAAATGTTATCGGGCGGTTTGTTAGGTTCTATCTTTGGCGGCATCTTTAGGATGGCCCCTGAAGTGCTGAAGTGGTTAGATAAAAAGAATGAGCGCCAGCACGAACTAAATATGTTCAAGTTCCAATGCGATTTGGAAGCCCAACGTGGTCAGCAAAAGTTAGCTGAGATTGGCGCACAACGTGAAGCCGCAATCGATGTAGGCGTAATGGATGCCTTTAACAACGCCATTACACAGCAAGCAGAGATGGTTAAAGCAGCGGGTGGATGGGTAGCCTCACTTTCTGCTTCTGTGCGTCCTGTGGTCACTTATTGGGTTCTTTTTGTTTGGTCATTTATCCATGTTTGGTTTGCATGGAACGCTTGGTTAGCAGGTGCGCCAGCTACTGAAGTCTTCAAAACTATGATGACTCCAGACTTTTCTGCTTTGCTATCAGGAACAATTAACTACTGGTTTCTTGATAGAACTTTGTCTAAGCGTGGAATATGAACTTAGAACTGGCAGCATCCCTTTGTCGCCAGTTTGAGGGGTTTAGGTCTAAGCCTTACCTATGCCCTGCGGGTGTTCCTACCATTGGTTATGGATCAACCTATTATTCTGATGGGCGTAAAGTAACCCTTGAAGATAGTCCCATTAGTGAAAAAGACGCTAGTGCATTACTAAGGCACGAATTGGAACACACCTATTTACCAGGCGTGCTAAGAAACTGTCCCATTCTTGCAACAGATGAAAAAAAATGTAACGCCATTGTGGACTTTGTTTACAACCTTGGAATTGGTCGTTTGCAAACGTCTACGCTTAAACGAAAAATTAATTCTCAAGAGTGGGAAGCGGCTCAAGAACAACTAATGTTGTGGACTAAAGGTGGCGGCAAAGTCTTGCCTGGCTTGCTCAAACGCAGACAAGCCGAGTGTTCCTTGTTAAATTAAATTGTAATAAATACTATATAAGGTGTTGAAATGGCTAACATTCCTACACCACAAGATGCGGCATTGTTTGCACAAAATGTAAAAAAATGGCAACAAGTGCTAAGTCTTGGTGATTGGCGTATTGAAAAAGGCATCAAACCAGCTAAAGCTGCTATGGCTTCTGTTGAGTTTACGCCTACTGCAAGACTTGCTGTTTATCGTCTGGGTGATTTTGGCGCTGAAAAGATAACGCCTGAATCATTAGACAGAACGGCATTACATGAGTTACTTCACATCTTTTTGCATGATTTGATGTCTGTAGCTACAGACCCTAAATCGTCAGATGAAGACATAGAAATGCAAGAGCATCGGGTCATCAATCTGTTAGAAAACTTGTTATCTAAGGATTCTCATGGTATCGACTAATGGTCTCAATTCATGTACGGATGAGCAATTCATAACTTTGTGGGACACGCATCGATCTGTTACAAAAGTAGCAAAAATTCTGGGCATCACGGAAAGAGCAGTTAATTACCGCAGACGAAACATGGAAGAAACCCACAAGCTCAATTTACCAGCAAGTGATTCAAGAAGTGCTAAATATGATTCCAACAGACCAAAATCTTTTTCTCCGTTAAAACAAATAAACCTTGGCATATTAGACGGAACAGTTATTGTGTTCTCAGATGCTCACTTTATACCTGGGCAACGTACAACAGCCTTTAAAGGGCTTCTATGGGCTATAGAACAGTTTAAACCCAAGGCGGTGATATGTAACGGGGATGCTTTTGATGGTGCGTCTATAAGTCGCCATGACGTTACTGACCAACCACAAACTTCCGTCATTCAAGAATTAAAAGCCTGTCAAGGTGCATTAGGCGAAATTGAGGAAATTGCTAAAGCAGCCAGACACAATGTAAAGCTACTGTTTACATGGGGTAATCACGACATTCGCTTTGGCAATCGTTTGGCTCAACACGCACCACAGTTTAAGGATGTTGTTGGGTTTAAGTTGACAGACCATATCCCAGATTGGGACTTTTGTTGGGCGGTATGGCCTACTGAGCAATGTATTATCAAGCACCGTTACAAGGGTGGTGTTCATGCTACTCACAACAATACTGTCAATGCGGGTGTGTCAATTGTTACTGGGCACTTGCACTCTTTAAAAGTCACTCCGTTTAGTGATTTTAATGGCGTGAGATTTGGCTGTGATACAGGAACATTGGCTGAGACTGATGGCCCTCAGTTTACTTACGCTGAAATTAACCCAGGCAATCACAGATCAGGGTTTGCGGTGTTAAACTTCTTCAATGGTCAGCTTTTATGGCCTGAACTCGTCCATAAATTTGATGAGGACATGATCCAGTTCAGAGGCGAAGTAATTGATGTGGGGGCATTTTGAGCGCTTGGTTAATTATTCTCACGGGAACAATTTACGCATACATTGCGGTTGAGCAAACCATCATTGGCAATCCGTATATGGCAATGGTATATATCGGATATGCGTTCTCTAATGTGGGGCTTTACTTGTTAGCAAAGTAAGCCCCTCTGTATCTTATAAGCTACTCTGTAGATTCTTCTTCTTCAGAGTCATCCTCAGATAAGTCAATTGCTTCATAGTCAACTGCCCATCCATGTTCTTCTTGAAATGCAATAAATTCCTGAATGATTTGGATTTTCTCAAAGTCGTGTGACTCAACTGTAACTTTCTCATCGTCAATCCAGCTAATATCAATAACTAATTTATACATGATGTTCTCCTGACGCAACGGATTGTTGCAATGCAATATTAAATTGTGATTGTGTCTAAAAAACGAAATGGCTAAATTGTGCTTACTTGATTTTGCCGTAAGTGTTTACCCGTAGTTCTGGCAATCCAACAAGTTTGGCAAATCCATTTGTGACCCATGTCAATCCCGCCCTCTGGTGGTTTGTCTTGGTCGCATTTGTTGCAGCATTTGTATTGGTGAACTGGTTGGTTAAAATTTAAACCGAGTGGATACAGCGCCATTCTCTTTCATTCCTTTGTGAGTTTGATTTGACCGTGTTACCAGTCAATTCTATTAAACCAAGCACTTTCATTTCGTTTAAGCGCCTAGCCACTTGATTTGGGTCTAGCATTGTCATAGCTGAAATGCCATCTTTTCCCAACGGCCCATAAAATTTGAGGCACTCAAGAATAACTTGGTGGTGTTGTGGGGCAACGTCTTTAATTAAGTCTGCTGCCTCAAACGATGTAAGAGGATCATTTGCCCTGACTCTTGGAAAGTCGGGTATGGAAAAAATTTGTTTAAATGCGTCTTTATAGTCCATGATTACTCCTTGTTGGTGGGGGTACTAACTGCTCGTCCGCAAGCCTAAAAAGCCTTTGCACAGCTTTCCCCCCGTTATTTAAAATGGTGCGTCATCGTCCGCTGGTAAACCCTGATAGCCCTCTTTGGGCTTGGGTGTGTTCATGTATGCCCAACCGTTCCAGCCGCCATCCATCAGAGGCATACTATCTAACTTGAGCATTGGCCCGTTCTTAGTCTCAATGACTGATCCAATGGTTTGGTAACGGGATTTCTCTTGACCCTCTTTGTTTTTGTATTTACCAGAAACAACGGAAATTTCATAAAGTTTAGACATTCTTGACTTTCATAAGTTTGTTAATTTTATTGTCCAGTTCAGCAATAAATTGGACAATTTCACCCTCGATTAGCCTGATAAACACATTATCCCTTGGGACACGTTTAACAAACAATTGAAGTTCTGTGGGCAGACGATTGTCAAAAGACACAAAGTCACACCATTCACGGTCTGTGCAAGCCATTTGGAATTGCATTTGCGTGTTGTACTTGCCTGGCACAGTTTCAGACAACAACGTGTCTATGTGTGTCGCAGTATTGGGGCATTTGATCTCTAACAATCCATTGTCGCCAATAAGCCCGTCAGGGGAAGCGCCAGCCATTAAAATCTTTGGGTGAGGTATAAACCCCACTTCATCAACTAAGACGTTGTGAGCAACTTCATAGGACAGTCTAGCTAACGGCTCAGTTTCTGTCCCCCATTGCATTGCAGCATTAGTAAAACTTTCACCTTTTTGGTTAGTCAAGCGCTCACAAATCAACTGAGCCATGTAGTTGTCTCGACTTGATGAATAACCCGTCTTGGTCTTGGCAATAATGTCAGCTACCCGTGAGGCGGTGACTTTACCGATTCGAGCCGCAAACCATTCGTCTGTGCCTTGTTCAATCATGTTTCATCTCCCTTACATATTGTGCAAAACTTGCCGCTGTATCACCAAACGCAATCCTTAGACTTTCAAATTCATGCGCCACTTCTTCCAAAACTCTGTTGCGCTGTGAGGGCGATACATATACATCAAAGTGGTATGGCTGCCCTTTTATCTTGTTTTCATGCTCAATGCGGTCAAACTCATCGTCTTCGTCTGTTTTCATAATTTTCCCTTTGCTTCATCTTTGGCTGCAATAACTTTCATCTGCCAGGCTTTGTCGCCATCACAAGCGGCATAAGCTACTTTGTAAGCAATCTTTAGTTCATCCTCAGTAGTGGCGTTATGAATAGCTAGAAACAAGTCTGTCATGCTGTTTGGGTCAATGGTTGACTCAGGTTCTTCACCCTGGGGCAAATCATCACCAGCGTAGATGTATAGGCCAAGGCCATGCAAGCTAAGTGCTTTTGTCATGCAGCGCATGATTGCCGTGTTGACATTAAAGCTGTCCAATTTATTGGTGATTTCTTTGCCATACTTGTTGACGGTGGTTGTACCCTCAATGGTAATTGGCTTGTTGGTGTTATCCATTACAGGCAATTGACAAACCATTGGCTTGCCAAACATTGTGACTGTGACCCAAACCATTGCTGTGCCGTTAATTTCCATGTAGCACTTATCACCAAACATTTGCACAGTAAAACTGGCCTGTGGGTCTGCTTTAAGTGCTTCAGCCCAAGCCCAAGCCCATGACAGATAAGTTAGATTTGCTTTCTTTTCTGTATGTTCATTGACATTCAGTTTGAGTAGTTCTTGCACGTTCATGCTTCATCCTTTAAATAAGCCGTTAGGCGTTTGATTCGGTCTTGGTGATAGTCACCCATGCGCTTTGCATATTCTTGAGCGCTGAGAGCCTCTAACAGCTTGCGCTGTGCCATTTCAAGTTCTTTGGCCGCTAACTCTTTAGCTGATGGCAAACGTAAATAGTCTTTGATCTTGTCAATCATGTTTGTTCCCTTGCTCGAATGGCTTCAGCCAAAGTGTCACCTGCGTATTCCACACTATTTTCACAAACCTTGGCACACGCCTCACGCTCATGCTGTGCTACTAGTTTGGCAAATTGTTCGACAAATTCTTTTGGAATTTTCAAATCAGGTATATGGTCACAATTTTTATAAGCATGATTAGCCATCTCAATGATTTCATCTTGTGTCATGGTCAGCCTCTCCATGCCAGCATTACGCCAATGCCGCCAAAAATGACGATGGCTAAAAAGCACTCAACAAGTGTTTGAATAATTTTGTGTTTCATACGGCCTCGCAAGATGTGTAAAAGTTACGTTTGGCTTCCTCAATCAAACGCTCATATTCCTCAGAAGGAATGTCATAAGTAACGTCTTTGTCGTTTGCAAAAACAAACACATCGAACATTTCTTTGTAGTCGGGGCCGTGGGGGTAATTAAGTTCTTCAGGTAAATGGTCATAACCGACTGTGACGACTTCAACTGTTTCGCCATTGTCGTAAGACACTACGTCTTCAAAACTGTGTTGCAGATTGTGTTTCATAAGTTTCCTAAATAGACCCCGAGAAGTTCAGGGCATGGGTGTATTGTATAGCAAACTAAACACATAGCAAGACTTTTTTATAGGGACTTTCCCTAATGTTGTATTTATGCAAATATTTAAATGTTTATCTTGCTATACTTGTTGCATGGACAAACAAAAAGCTATCACATTGGCTGGCTCACAGAGTGAGCTTGCTAGAATTTTGGGTATTACAAGGGCGGCCGTACATAACTGGAAAACCATTCCAACTGGGCGGCTTTATCAATTGATGGTGTTGCGTCCTGATTGGTTTATCGAGTAAGATTGTTTGAAACACGGCTAGGAACGGATTGATCCCCGTTCCGAAAAGGGTTACCACTTCCTCCCCTGCCGCAGTTTCTTTTAAGTGGTTTTTTAAGTGGAAATAATATGCTTTTGCAGCCAAAAAATTGGTCAGTCTTTCAGCACTATAAAGACCGTTGTCCCCCTTGGATAAAACTTCACCGTGATTTGTTAAATGACAGATCATTTATGCGCTTGCCTATTGCTAGCAAAGCGCTTGCGCCCATGCTTTGGTTGCTAGCAAGCGAGTCTAAAGATGGTGTTTTTGATGGCTCATTAGATGAGCTAGTGTTTCGCTTACACATTACTGATAAAGAATACCAAGCTGGTGTTAAGCCATTGATTGATAACGATTTTTTTAATGTTGTTAGCGGAGTGCTAGCAGAACGCTTGCAAGTTGCTATCCCAGAGACAGAGAGAGAGACAGAGACAGAGACAAAGAAAGAGAAGAAAACGCTCGGCAAACGCCTCGCTTCTGATTTTAGTTTTCCAATTGAATGGGAACAGTTCTGTCAACAAACAAGACCAGAACTTAGCCCTGTCAAAACCTTTGACCAATTCAAAGATTATTGGATAGCCCAAGCTGGTCAGAAGGGCGTGAAGCTAGATTGGTTTGCAACCTGGCGTAATTGGGTGAGAAGCACCAACGCACCAAAACAAAACCCTTATGACGTTGTGAGGCTCACAATTCCAATGAACAACACACCTGATGCCGCATTGGAGAAAATTAAAGCCGATGACAAAAAGGCAGTTCCCCCATCTTTAGAAGTTTTGGCAAAAATGGCGGCATTGAGGGCGAAAGCATGAAAGTTTTACCAATAAACAACTTTGAGGTTGAGCCTTGGTTACTTGAAAAACACTATGCCAAACGTATGCCTCAAATCATGTTTGCTTTTGGGCTTTACAAGGATGACATTCTTGTTGGTGTTGTGACTTACGGAATACCCGCCTCACCGCCTCTTTGCATGGGAATTTGTGGGAAAGAATATTCAGACAAAGTTTTAGAACTAAACCGAGTTTGTTTGTTGGATAACCACAAAAACGAAGCATCATTTTTAGTGGCTAATTCAATCAAATTATTGCCAAAACCAACAATCGTGGTTTCTTTTGCCGACACAAGCCAAGGTCATGTTGGCTACGTTTACCAAGCCACAAATTTTCTTTACACAGGGCTATCTGCCAACAGAATTGATTGGACAATTAAAGGCCAAGAACATAAACACGCTAAAACCATTGGTGATGGTTTGACATTAGCCCAAATTAAAGAATTGCATGGTGATGATTTTTACTATGTCGAGCGTTCAAGAAAACACAGATATATTTTGTTTCATGGCTCAAAGACTGATAAAAAAGTTTTGCGTTCTAAATTAAAGTATGAGGTTTTTCCGTATCCCAAAGGTGACTCTCAAAGATACGACTCTGGCACTTCTGTCAAAACACAACAACTTTTATTTGTATGAGCGATTACGAAGCAAAGACTGTTGAGGTAACTGATGATTTAGGTATTGTCAGATTTGCCAAACTTGAGGATATGCCTTACATAATTTCTTTGTCAAAAAAGGAAAGCGTCAGTTTAGGCTTTATTCCGAAAATGGCATACGAGGCTGCAATCACAGGAATTAAAACTGGTGACAGATGGAGTAATGTTTGCAATGACAAATTGTTTGTAATTGTTTGCAATGGTGATTTGGTAGGTTTTTGTTTAGCAAGTTTTGGAATACCAAACGCTATTAGCAAAAAAGGAAAGATTGCTCAGATTTGTTTGCAGACAGATGCAAGGAAGTTGTTGCGTGGCAGATTGCTCTTGGATACTGTTGTTGACTATGGCAAAACACAAGGCACTATGGCTTTTAGCGCAGGGTGTGCTGATGACCTTGAATCAAACATTTTCTGGAAAGCAATGGGTTGGATTTGCATTGCACAAAGATTTGGCATTTCCCACAAAAATACATGGAAGCAAACTAGCAAACGTGTAATCAATGTTTACCGCTATGACCCTAACGACTTTTTAATTTTATTATGAACAATTTTCAATGGCCTACAAATGACTCCAACAGAATTGGAACACTTCAGAAACTGCGAAGCCCAAGAGTGGATACGCAGATTCAACCAAAAGAAATTGATGATTGGCTCAACCAAAGCGTTGCTCTGGTGGCAGGGAGTGTGCGTGGACTTGGAACGAATCAGAGGAAAGTCAGATACTTTGCTTTTGAAGGACAGAATGACGAGGTTACGAAATGAGGAGAGCAGCAAGAGTTGATGCTAACCAAGACCAGATAGTTTCTGCCTTGCGTGGTGCAGGTGCATACGTCTGGATTATTGGCTTACCAGTTGACTTGCTGGTTGGCTACAAGGGTCACACCTTTCTGGTGGAGATTAAAACGGACTCTAAAAAGCGTTTAACGAAGCTACAAGCCGACTTTTTTGAGAATTGGTCAGGTAGTACCTTGGCAAGAATAGATTGCCCTGAAGCGGCTTTACGCATGATTGGAGTTGTCAAGTGAAAGCACCCTACAAAGCAATTGAATTTATCCTTGAACAAGCACCAAAATATGCTGTTGCTAAATCACAACGGATTTTTCTTGAGGAATTCCGCAAGACTAAAAAGGCTTTGCTTATGAAAGACGCAATGACAAGGGGATTTGATTCTGCCGTGGCACAAGAGCGTGAAGCCTATGCTCACCCTGATTACGAGGAACTTTTACACGGTTTGGCTCAAGCAATTTTGCAAGAGGAAACAATTAAATGGAAACTAACAGCCGCCCAAATGAAGTCGGATATATGGCGCTCAGAACAAGCAAGTGAGCGTTTAGGCGTAAAAACAACGGAGTAAATAATGATGTGTCCCCGCTGTAGTTCTGAAAACTTAAAAGTTTTAGATACTCGATCAACCCCTGAATTTGTCAGCCGCAGAAGAATTTGCATCAATGGACATAAATTTTTAACTCAAGAATATGCAATATCTGAAACACAAATATGTGAGAAGCCAGAAATTACTGAAGCTAGTGGCAGCTCTCTCTTGTCAAAGCTGTGGCATGGACAATGGCGTTCAGGCGGCTCATAGCAATTGGGGTGGTGGTAAAGGCAAAGGCATTAAGGCAGACGACAACTTAGTGGCTGCTTTGTGCCTTAAATGCCATTACGAAATAGACCAAGGCGCTCACCTAACCAAAGATGAACGCAAGGAAATGTGGTTAAAAGCCCACACAGCTACGGTTGAGGCACTTGGAGACAAATGGCCTTCAGAAGTGCCTATACCCTTAATAACTGCGCATAGCGGGTAAAGGTGCGTCTTTTTGTGAGCCGCCTTGATGGGCTTTGTCCATACCTTGCGCCTCATGGTGCTTTAGTTCTTTTTCCAAAGCGCCAATACGGGCAAGTTCTGAACGGTGCTCAGAGGCTTTTTCGTAGTGCATACCCTCTTTAGAGGGTTTGTTTGATCTAGTAATCACAAATTTTGTAGCCATGATAAAAATCCTGTTAAAATGGTGATTGACATTGTGCCACATCAAGCATAAAGTCAAACCATAAATTCTTTGCAAGGAAAATATCATGGGTAAAATGGACACAACAATGGCTAAAAGCAGAACTGGCGCTACACCTCCCAAGGGTGCAAGTGCTTCAGATATGTCTGGAGAGCGCATGGAAAAACTGCGTGGCGGTGTGGCAATGGGTAAAGAAGATAAAACGATGGGCGACAAGCTGTTTAACACAGGTCGCACCGAAGGCATTTGCTACACAAAAGAGAAATCAGAGTACCGCTAAAAAGCGAAACCCAAAGAGTCGTGAGGGACTCAATGGGCTTCTAGGCACAACAAAGAAAGGTTGTCATGCTTAAAGAGAATTGTAAGGCTTGTTGTTACTTTAACGACATAGGTCAAATGGGGCAATGCAGACGCTACCCCACATATCAAAACCGTCACTACACCGAGTGGTGCGGAGAGTTTGAAGTAGTTGCCGTTGAGAGTTCACCCATCCTTGAGGTGGGTGTTTTTTCTGAACAACCTAAAAAGCGTGGCAGACCCGCAAAGGTGGCAGAATGAACTTGCAGCCTTTGAGAGACAAAATCTTAGTGCGTCCCGAAAAGCGTACGTTAAGCGACACCTTGATTGTCCATTCGGCAGAAGCGGATAGCCGTGGAACAGTCATAGCAGTAGGCCCAGACGCACAGGCAGAAGGCTTAAATGTTGGTGACCGCATCACATTTGGTACGTTCCACAAAGAATACAAAGATGAATACCTCAAGTTTGAGGAAATCAAGCACAATGATGAGCGCTTACTTAAGATGAGTTGGCAAGATGTTTGTTTTGTAATGGAGGACTAATCATGGCGACTAAACCTGGCTTGTATGCCAACATCCACAAAAAGCAAGAACGTATCGAGCGTGAGAAAGTCGAGGGAAAACCCGTAGAGCGCATGAGAAAGCCTGGCTCAAAAGGCGCACCCACAGCCGAGGCATTTAAACAATCTGCTAAAACCGCAAAGAAATAATCATGGCGAAGCACGATAAACCTATTCCTCATAAGACAACGGGCAAGGATAAGACCTATAACCCTACAGAAAAGGGTGCGGGAATGACCGCCAAGGGTCGTGCTGAGTACAACGCCAAGAATAATGCAAACTTAAAGCCGCCAGCGCCAAATCCCAAGACCAAAAAGGATGAGGGTCGTAAGGCAAGTTTTTGCGCCCGAATGGAAGGCGTAGTAAAGAACGCCAAAGGCCCTGCTGAACGTGCCAAGGCATCATTAAAGAATTGGAACTGCTGATGACTGAACAACTTGTAGCCCGCATTGCTGAACTGACAAGACTCAAAGAACAAGCATTGGCTAACTTTCATGCCATTTCAGGCGCTTTGGCTGAGAATGAAATGCTATTGCGCCAATTAGAGAAAGCCGTAGAATTGCCAAATGACTGATATAACCGAGAAACGCCCTGTTGGTAGACCATCTCTTTACGATCCTAAGTATTGTGAGGAAGTCATTGCCTTGGGCAAAATCGGTAAAAGCGTAGAACAAATTGCTTCTAGGTTAGGGTTTTCACTTAGGGTTATGTACGATTGGCGTGATAATCACCCAGAATTTCTGCACGCCTTAACAGAAGCCAAGGAACATGAGCAAGCATGGTGGGAAGATCAAGCCGATTCTTACATGGTTGAGACTAAAGACGGGCCAAGGCTAAACGCAACAATCTGGTCACGGTCAATGGCTGCACGATTCCCCAAAAAGTACCGTGAGCAAGTCAAGCAAGAGATTACGGGCGCAGATGGCGCACCTTTGTTAGCTGGCATCCAAGTCACGTTTGTGAAGCCAAGTGAGTGAAGTTAGCCAAGCTATTGCAAAGGCTGAGTTTCCACTCAAGCTAGAGTGCCTGTTCAAGCCATCACGTTACAAAGTCCTGTACGGTGGACGCGGTGGCGCTAAGTCATGGGGGGTTGCTAGGGCCTTGCTTATTAAAGGCGCTCAAGCCCCGTTACGAGTGCTTTGTTCGCGTGAATTTCAAACATCTATTAAAGACTCAGTTCATAAATTGCTGTCAGATCAAATCATGGCGCTTGGATTAGATAGTTTTTATGAAATCACGCAAACCAGCATTAGGGGCAAAAATGGGTCAGAGTTTTCGTTTGTTGGCTTAAAAAATAATGTTTCAAATGTAAAGTCTTATGAGGGCGTGGACATTTGTTGGGTAGAAGAAGCCCAAACAGTAAGCCGCAGTTCATGGAACACTTTAATTCCAACGGTGCGTAAAGAACAATCAGAAATATGGGTTACGTTTAACCCTGAATTAGAAACTGATGAAACTTATCAGCGGTTTGTTTTAAACCCGCCTGAGAACTGCATAGTCCAGAAGGTCAACTGGTCAGACAACCCGTGGTTTCCTGAGACTTTAAAGCTAGAGAAAGATGCGTTGAAGTTTCGTGATCCACAGGCTTATAACGTGGTTTGGGAAGGTTTATGCCGTCAGACTGTAGATGGGGCAATCTTTGCCAAAGAAATGCAATTGGCAGAGTTGGATGGGCGCATCACAAAGGTCAACTATGACCCTACAAAACCCGTTCATGCCATCTTTGACCTTGGTTGGTCTGATGCTACGGCAATTTGGTTCTTACAGTTTATAGGCATGGAAACCCGCCTAATCCGCTACATTGAGGGCAATCAGCAGACTATGAGCGACTACCTGGCTAAGATGCAGACGTTTGGTTACATCTATGACACTCTATGGTTGCCGCACGATGCCGAAAACAAAACTTTGGCAGCCAACGGCAGAAGCATTGAGGAAATCGTGAGAGCAGCTGGGTACAAGACCAAGATTATTCCTAGAACACCTATCATGGACTCAATTAATGCGGCTAGGACAATCTTTAGGAATATGTGGTTTGACAGAGAGAACTGTCACGAAGGCTTGCAATGTCTACGGCATTACCGTTACGATGTAGACCCAGAGACTAAGCAATTCAGCAAAACGCCATTGCACGACAATTATTCGCATGGCGCAGATGCTTTTAGGTATATCGGTCTGATGGTCAATGAGCCTAAAGAGCGCAGAAAGCCAAGACCTACTGCAAATTATG
>Ga0304730_1000780_pt1 | contig 26140 bp, 23 predicted proteins | sample M_130628_MF_Meta_FD_190474 | JGI IMG/M metagenome (GOLD analysis project Ga0304730, IMG submission 190474) | Freshwater microbial communities from Lake Montjoie, Canada to study carbon cycling - M_130628_MF_MetaG (v2) (version 2) | ecosystem: Environmental > Aquatic > Freshwater > Lake | place...
GGCACCTCGATGTCGGCTCATCTCATCCTGGGGCTGTAGCCGGTCCCAAGGGTATGGCTGTTCGCCATTTAAAGAGGTACGTGAGCTGGGTTTAAAACGTCGTGAGACAGTTTGGTCCCTATCTGCCGTGGGCGTTGGATACTTGACGGAGCCTGCTCCTAGTACGAGAGGACCGGAGTGGACGTACCTCTGGTGTACCGGTTGTCATGCCAATGGCATTGCCGGGTAGCTATGTACGGAAGAGATAACCGCTGAAGGCATCTAAGCGGGAAACTCGTCTGAAGATTAGGTATCCCGGGGCCTAGAGCCCCCTGAAGGGTCGTTCAAGACCAGGACGTTGATAGGTCAGGTGTGGAAGCGCAGTAATGCGTTAAGCTAACTGATACTAATTGCCCGTGCGGCTTGATCCTATAACCCTACAGGTTAAGACCTGATTGTTGTAGTGTTTAAGTGTCGTTCAACAAAATGTATTAAAACAATCCCAACGTAGTAATGGTTTGCCGCAGACTGGCTGATGTCGTAAGACATCGCCTGAGAGCGCGACACCGCGATAACTACCGAAAACAGAATTTGTTGTGCTTCTTCTAAGATTGGAATGGTTGAAATCATCCCAGAGGGCTGTGCTCACGCGCAACCCCCCAGGGCTCAACCGTTCAACAAGCTACGCTTGACGACCATAGCGAGGTGGTCCCACCCCTTCCCATCCCGAACAGGACCGTGAAACACCTTAGCGCCGATGATAGTGGATGTACATCTGTGAAAGTAGGACATCGTCAAGCTCTTATCCCCCAAACCCCCAAGTGTCATAAGCACTTGGGGGTTTGTCTTTGCACGAACGTTACATCACCGCGCTGCAAGAGCGGTCTAGAGAATAAGTCGCCCCAGACATAATTTTTGCTCAAGTCGTCTCTACAAGATGCCAGCCTTCTTTAAAAGCTGTGCGGTTTCGAAAAGGGGTAATCCCATCACGCCGGTGTAGCTGCCTTCAAGCTTGCAGATATACTGCGCGGCTAAGCCCTGAATCCCGTAAGCGCCTGCTTTACCGAAGGGTTCTCGACTTGCAATGTATTGCTCGATGTCTTGAACAGACAGTGCGGTAAAAGTGACCTTCGAAGTCGAAATTGCTGCTAAACGTTCTTGGCCGCGACACAGTACAACTGCCGTATGAACTAGATGTGTTTGGTTTGATAGCAAAGAGAGGGTTTTTCTTGCATCCTCTTGATCTACCGGTTTGCCCAGTACTCGATCACCTAACGCGACTGTTGTATCCGCGGTCAGAGCGTACAAGTTTTGATTGAGACCTCGGTGATCGTCCTTGAGGCCTTGCGGGCTTTCATTGATGGCTTGCTGATTATCGGGATGCCACGCGTTTCTGCTGACCCACTCAATACAGCGGTCTGCTTTGTCGTGTGCGGTACGCTGCACATAGGCCAGCGGGCTTTCGTTGCGATGTCTGGGCTCGTCTTCGCCCGGTACGGCGGGCACGTTCAGAACCACGTGATCGATACCAAGCTGAGTTAAGAGCTCGCTTCGACGGGGGCTGGCAGAGGCCAGATAAAGCTGTAGAGTCATTTAAATATATATCCGGTATATTTTTTTGCAATCAGATGCATGCCAAAGGTGTTCAGATTCTTTTTAATAATCAAGCGCAACCCTAAAGCTGTTCAGATTCGATGATAAGGGTGATTGACTAAGATCGACCAGGCTCGATACAGTTGCTCGATCAGAACAACGCGCACCAGTGGGTGCGGCATTGTCATTGACGACAGGCGGATCAAACCAGAACACGAGGCCTTGAGTTCGGCATCTAAGCCGTCGGGGCCGCCAATCAAGATCGCAAGGGGCTGACTATTGTTTTGCCAGCCTTGCACAACTTGCGAGAACTTTTCGGTTGAGAGGTCTTTGCCGTGTTCGTCTAAAGCGATCCGCACGGCAGATTCTGGGATGGCGCTTTGTATGCGTTTGGCTTCGGCAGCCATCATTTGCGCTGCGGTTTTGCCGCTGATTCTTGGTTCGGGTTTAATTTCTTTGAGTTGCAATGACCAATCAGCAGGTAGCCGCTTCGAGTAATCGTCCCAGGCGATCTCTACCCATGCTGGCATTTTGGCCCCGACAGCGATGATCGTTATTTTCATCGCGCTCAGCGTGTGGCAGCCGCAGCGCTAATTGTTACTGTCCATTGTGGGTAGATCCCGGCGGCGGCAGCATTAATTCTAGTGTTCATCGCTGTGATGGGTGCAGGGCACAATGATCAAAATTTAACGCAATGCGGCACTGGGTCGAGCGGCACGTTATCTGTTCGAGCGAGCTGGGCGTGATGACCGACTCGCACCTCGGCGTCCTTCCGGCTCATCGCGGGTGCCCATCGGGTCGAACGCTGTTTCAGTAGATGCCACTGCCGGGCGTGTCGACTCTGGTGACAGCTTTAAGCGCACGGGTTTGCCGCCCCAGACTTCTTCAAGGTTGTAATACGTGCGAATAGCAGGTTGCATGATGTGAACCACAATATCGCCGATATCGACCAACACCCACTCGCCGGTGTCTTCACCTTCTGTTGCAATCACGGGGTTACCAACGCTGCGTGATTTATCGGCCACGCTATTGGCCAAAGCGCGAGTTTGGCGGTTTGAGGTCGCCGAGGCGATCACGACTCGATCAAACATACTGGTCAGGTGCTCGGTATTAAACACTTTGATATCTTGTGCTTTAACGTCTTCGAGTGCATCGACCACTGCGCGTTGCAGTTTTTGAATATCCATTGTTTTGTGATTTCCTGTCAGGCTGAGTGGCGCCGATAAAGGCCGTGCTCGGTGATGTACTGGCCTACTGCCTCTGGGATGAGGTCGCAGGTTGAGTCGCCGCGAGCGATCCGCTGACGGATTTCGTTGGCAGAGACATCGAGTGGATCAAAGGGTAGATTCACGAGATGCCGGTTATGTTGGGTGAGCCAAGCGGCGAGCGCAGCAGGTGCTGCCACTTTCGAGCCTGGCCGCTGCGCGACTACGAGTTGTACTTTGTTTGCAATCGTTGACCATTCGCGCCAAGTACAAAAATTTTCAAGTTGATCTGCTCCAAGAATCCAAAAATACTCATGTTCTTGGGGCAATAACGCAAGCGTTTCAAATGTATAGGTGGGGCCAGTTCGGTCAATTTCAATGGGGTTGACCTGCAGCCCCTTGGCTTGACCGACCGCGAGCTTAATCATCGCCAAACGATGTGCTGGCGATGCGCCCAACGGCGGTCGTTGCCACGGTTGACCCGCTGGCATTAGCTGCACTTCGTCTAGGGGCAAAGTGACCAATGCCGTTTGAGCCAGCGCCAAATGCGCGCTATGCACGGGATCAAAACTACCACCGAGTAAACCAATGCGCATCAGACCCAGTCTCGCGGGGTAAGGTATTGAGAAAGTGCCGCCTCAGGTGAGCCAGCTTCTGCTTGCCAGTTGTATCGCCATGCCGCCATCGGAGGCATTGAAAGCAGAATAGACTCAGTTCTGCCCCCCGACTGCAACCCAAATAGCGTACCGCGGTCAAATACTAAATTGAATTCTACATAACGTCCACGTCTATAGGCTTGAAAATCGCGTTCGCGCTCGCCAAAGGGGTGCGAACGTCGTTTTTCAACCAAAGGGAGATAAGCGGGGATAAAGGCGTCTCCGACCGAGCGCATCAGGGCGAATGCTTGCTCAAACCCTGGCTCACTGAGATCATCAAAAAAGATTCCGCCAACCCCACGGGTTTCGTTACGGTGCTTCAGAAAAAAATACTCGTCGCACCACTTTTTGTAGCGCGGATAGGCACTTGGGTCGTGCGGGGCAAGTGCAGCCTGATTGACGCGATGAAAATGTCGAGCGTCGTCTTCAAAGAGGTAGTAGGGGGTGAGGTCCATCCCGCCACCGAACCAAAACACATCGGCCTGCTCAGAACCCGAGGGGGCCTTTGCCACGAACATTCTGACATTCAAATGTGTTGTGGGGATGAAAGGATTGCGCGGGTGCAACACCATTGAAACGCCCATGGCCTCCCAGGGACGGCCGGCGACCTCTGGGCGATGCGCCGAAGCCGAGGGAGGTAAGGTTTTACCTTTGACGTGACTAAATAACACCCCGGCTCGCTCAAAGAGTTGCGCGCCTTCGATCAAACGCGAAATGCCACCACCGCCCTCAGTGCGAGTCCACTCATCGCTTAAAAATGGTTCGCCGCCAGCGCGCTCAAGCTCAGAGACGATGTTGGCTTGCAAACCTAAAAGGTAGGATCGCACCGCGGCAATGTTGTCCTCGGACACGACTGCGATAGGCGCGATTGAGTCAGATTGCACTGAGGGCTTAAGTTCAGACACTGTTAGTTTTTTTCTAGTGCACGCCAGCCAATATCTGTTCGATATTGAGCGCCGTTAAAGTGGATGGATCTAACAACGTCATAGGCGCGCTGCTGCGTGGCGCGAACGTTGTCGGCTAAGGCGGTAATGCATAGCACTCGACCACCCGAGGTTTGAAGCGCACCGTCTTTGAGCGCGGTGCCTGCGTGAAACACCACGCAATCAGGCTGCGCAGCAGGGATGCCTGTAATCGAATCGCCTAAGCGTGGGGTGGACGGATAATTTGCGCTTGCCATCACCACACCAAGTGCCGTGCGAGGATCCCAGTCAATGACAGATTGATTCAGGGTGCCAGCAACGCCGTGTTCAAAGACCTCAAGAAAATCACTGCGGATACGCATCAAGATTGGTTGGGTTTCAGGATCGCCTAAACGGCAGTTGAACTCAAGGACTTTGATCGGACGCGTGGCATCGTCGCCATCCCCAATCATCAAACCCGCGTAAAGAAAGCCAGTGAAAGGGATGCCGTCAGCTTTCATCCCTTCGATCGTTGGGGTGATGACCTCGCGCATGACGCGGGCATGTATCGCGGCACTCACCACAGGTGCGGGCGAATAGGCCCCCATGCCGCCGGTGTTAGGCCCTTGATCTGCATCTTGCAAACGTTTGTGATCTTGGCTAGTCGCCAGCGGCAAAATGTTTTTGCCATCACACAAAATAATGAAGCTAGCTTCTTCGCCGAGCAGGCACTCTTCAATGACGACTCGCGCCCCTGCTGCACCCAGCGAACCGTCACCTAGCATGGCATCGACGGCATCGTGCGCTTCGCGAGAGGTGAGGGCCACCACAACCCCTTTGCCGGCGGCCAGGCCATCGGCCTTAATCACAATTGGCGCACCTTGCGCCTCAATATAGGAGTGAGCTGCATTGGGGTCAGTAAAGGTTTGGTATGCCGCCGTTGGAATCTGATGACGCACCATGAATGCTTTGGCAAAGTCTTTTGAACTTTCGAGTTGCGCCGCAGCACGTGTGGGACCAAAGATTTTTAAGCCTTGCGCACGAAACGTGTCGACCACACCAAGCGCCAACGGCGCTTCAGGGCCGACAACCGTAAGTGCAATACCCTCTTTTTTAACAAACTCAGCCAGCGCCGCGGGATCGCTCAGGGCAACGTTTGTGCCGCGTGCCATGGTCGCTGTGCCACCATTACCAGGTGCAACGAACACGTGCGATACACGTGGTGACTGCAAAAGTTTCCAGGCCAGCGCGTGTTCACGGCCGCCAGAGCCAATGACTAACAGTTTCATCTGATTAGCCCTGTTCGTCCATCGAGGCGTTGGTGTAGACCTCTTGCACGTCATCCAGGCTTTCAAGTGCGTCTAGTAGTTTTTGCATTTTGATCGCGTCGTCGCCTACCAACTCAGTTTCGGTGTTTGGCTTCATCACAATGTCAGCCATTTCGGGGGTAAGGCCTGCCTTCTCAAACGCGCTACGCACTGCAGCGAAGCTTGAGGGGGGGCAGATGACTTCAATCACGCCTTCTTCGTCAGTGAGAACGTCATCAGCGCCTGCCTCGAGGGCGGCCTCCATCACAGCGTCTTCAGAGGTACCGGGCGCAAAGACAAATTGACCGCAGTGGGTAAACATAAACGCCACTGAACCCTCTTGCCCCATGTTGCCACCGTGTTTGGCAAAGGCGTGGCGAACGTCTGCCACGGTGCGGGTACGGTTGTCGGTCATGCAGTCAACCACCACCGCGACGCCACCAATGCCGTAACCTTCATAGCGAATTTCGTCGTAGTTTGAGCCATCGGCTCCGCCCACGCCCTTGGCGATTGCGCGTTGAACGTTATCCTTAGGCATATTGGCCGCATTGGCTTTATCCCATACCATCCGCAGGCGCGGATTGGCATCCGGGTCGGCACCACCGGCGCGGGCAGCAACGGTGATTTCGCGAATAATTTTGGTCCAGAGTTTTCCGCGCTTGGCATCCTGGCGACCTTTACGGTGCTGGATATTGGCCCATTTACTGTGTCCGGCCATGGTTTCCTAAAAATTGGCTACGATAAAGGTTCATTTTACCTTGGCAGCGAGATAAACTCTTGCCGTCGGGGTTCAAGCATCTGTTTTAGCCTCAAACGCGATTTTTATACAGTCATTCTCATTTTCTGGAGCACCCCATGAGCAATCTAGTGAAAGCCATTCAAATCGAAGAAAACGGTGGCCCCGAAGTTTTAAAGCTGGTCGAAATCGAAGTGCCTGCACCAGGCGAAAACGAGATCACCATTCGCCAGCATGCTGCAGGCTTAAACTTTATCGATATTTATTTCCGTACTGGGTTGTACAAAAGCGCCATGCCAACAGGCTTGGGCTTCGAGGGTGCAGGCGAAGTGATTGCAGTAGGTAAAAAGGCCGCCAAACGCTTTAAAAAGGGCGATCGTGTTGCCTACGGCCAAAGCCCAATCGGCGCCTACGCTCAGGCGCGTAATGTGCCTGCCGCGCAAGTGGTACATCTGCCCAAGGGCATCAGCTACGAAGACGCAGCAGCGATGATGCTGAAAGGCCTCACGGTGCAATATCTGTTTCGTCAAACGTATCGTTTGCAGGGCGGCGAAACCATCTTGTTTCATGCAGCCGCCGGCGGCGTGGGCTTGATCGCATGCCAATGGGCTAAAGCCTTGGGCGTGAAACTGATTGGTACCGTTTCAAGTCCAGAAAAAGCAGCGTTGGCTAAGGCACATGGTGCTTGGGCTGTCATCGACTACTCAAAAGAAAACGTCGTTGAGCGCGTGCTTGAACTCACCAAAGGTAAAAAAGTACCCGTGGTGTATGACGGCGTGGGTAAAGACACTTGGATGACGTCACTCGACTGCTTGCAGCCGCGCGGTTTGATGGTCAGCTACGGCAATGCTTCTGGCGCAGTTGATGGCGTCAACCTCGGTGTCTTGGCTGCCAAAGGTTCGCTGTTTGTGACGCGTCCTTCGTTGGCTGCGCACGTTGGCACCCCTGAAAAAATGCAAGCCGCCGCAGATGAACTGTTTGATCTGGTCTTGAAAAAGAAAATCAAGATGCGTATCGACCAGCGTTATCCGCTTGAGCAAGCTGCCGAGGCACAGGCTGCATTGGCCGCTCGTAAAACGACTGGCGCTACGATCTTCACGCTTGAGTAAATCAAGTTGCGCGACAATGTCGCGCGGCCTGTGATCCAGAAAGTGAAAAGCCCTCTTGCAGCGATGCAAGAGGGCTTTTTTATGACGACTGGCTTTGATCTACAGGTACCTGCTTTCTGGCACTAAGGCGTTGAGACCCAAGTTGTTCACGCTTTAGCAAAAAAGCTGATTGCCTAAGTCTTTACGCTTTGGCTTCGTGGTGATAGCGCGTCACACGTTCGACTTCATTTTTTGAACCTAGCACTACGCTTACGCGCTGGTGCAGCGCCGTTGGTTGAATATCCAAAATACGTTGCTCGCCATTGGTGGCCGCGCCGCCAGCCTGTTCAACCAACATACTCATCGGGTTGGCTTCGTACATCAAGCGCAGTTTGCCCGGCTTGTTGGGCTCGCGTGAATCCCAAGGGTACATAAAGATGCCGCCGCGCGTCAGCAGACGATGCACGTCTGCCACCATTGACGCAATCCAACGCATATTAAAGTCTTTGTCGCGGGTGCCTGACTTGCCCGCAAGCAACTCGTCGATGTACTTGCGCACAGGTGCTGCCCAGTGACGCATATTCGACATGTTGATTGAAAATTCTTTGGTGTCTTCGGGGATCCGCATATTTTCGCTAGTCATGATCCACGAGCCCATTTCACGATCAAGCGTAAAGCCCACGACGCCCTGACCAATGGTTAATACCAGCATGGTTTGGGGCCCGTAGACGGCGTAGCCTGCCACGACCTGAGTGCTGCCAGGTTGCAAGAAATCTTGTTCGGTGACTTCGCGACCAGAGGCCGAAGCAGGGGCGCGCAGCACTGAAAAAATTGTGCCGATTGACACGTTGACATCAATGTTTGACGAGCCATCCAGTGGATCAAACAATAATAAAAATTCACCCTTAGGGTAACGATTTGGGATCAGATGGATGGTTTCCATTTCTTCGGACGCCATGGCTGCCAAATGGCCGCCCCATTCATTGGCCTCTAGCAAAACTTCGTTAGACATGACGTCTAATTTTTTTTGCACTTCGCCCTGTACGTTCTCGCTTTCAAGGCTGCCTAACACGCCACCTAAGGCACCTTTGCTGACGGCATGGCTAATCGTTTTGCAGGCGCGCGAGACGATCTCAATTAACAATCGCACTTCTGCGCTGAGTGCCTGGCTTGAGCGTTGCTGTTCAACAAGATATTGGGTAAGTGTTTTGCGTTTCATGTGGGTTTTAATCAACGGTATCGGGTCAGGGTTAACGGAACGCTAATCATAGCGCCAGTGCCTTTGAGACAATCTCAAGTGTATTACGCGAGAGCCCTTTGTGCGTGGCCACGCGCTGCAATTGGACGCGCATCTGTGCTTGCACGCTTGGGATAAAGCGTGCCCAGTGATCAAAGGCACGTGCCAAACGGGCTGCGATTTCAGGGTTGATCGCATCGAGCGCTAAAACCTGCTCGGCCCAAAAGCGATAGCCACTGCCATCCTTGGCGTGTAAGCCGCTTGGATTGCCAATACAAAACATAAAGATCACAGCGCGTGCGCGGTTGGGGTTGCGAAGCGTGAAGGCGGGGTGCGTCATCAAGGCCTGAATGGTAGCGACATTGGATTTAGGCGAGGCAGCCTGAACGCCAAACCATTTGTCTACAACCAAGGCATCGTGCTGCCAGGCTTCGTAAAAACGCTGGATAACCTCAAGAGCCTTGTCCTTGGGGGCCTCTTGCACGCTTATCGAGAACGCTGCCATGCGGTCTGTCATGTTCGTTGCTTGCTCGAACTGCTCTAGAACAAGGGCGTTTGCTTCTGATTGATGGCGCGTGACCGCAGCCTCTGCAGCCGTGCTAGGGGTTTTAGCACCCGATCCTGATGCCTCAACCTCGACTGACGGTTTTGTATTTTCTTGCAAAGCCTCGGCACCTGCGACCAAGTATGACAACGCCAAATTCTTTAACGCACGTCGCCCGGCGGGCAAGGGGGCTGGCGAATAATCACCCGGGGTAGACTGCGCCTCATAAATGGCTCGTAAGCTGGTGCTGCACGCGCCTCCTAATGCTGCGCGCAAGGCACGCCGCGCAACAGACACCGCGAGCGGGTCCATCGGTGTCATGCGCTCAGTCAGAGTTTTTTCAGCGGGCAGGCTCAAGGCCCGTGCTCGAAAGCCTGAGTCGAGCGCCGGATCGTTCAGGGTAGCAGCCCAGGCGCTGAGCATGATCGGGTCGACCGCGCCGACCGTACCCGTCTGGCGCCAGTGTTGTGCCATCTTCAAAATTTGACGCGAGGCAAGCTCTTGGCCTGCCTCCCAGCGCACAAAGGCATTGGTGTCGTGAGCGCTTAACAAGGCTAAGTCTTGGTCTTGATAGGTGTAGTCAATGATCACCGGAGCCGAGAAGTCACGCAGCAAGGACGGCACCGGCAATGAGGCTACGTCGTGAAGCACCCAAGTCTGGCTGGCCTGCTTTAACTCAAGTAATGCCTGATGCAGGGTTTGATCACCGACCGATTCAGGCAACTCTTGTTGTATGGTGTGGCCATGAAACGTAAACGTTAACGGTTGGCCTTGCTGATCCAGCAGGCCGAATTTAACGGGGATATGAAACGGTAGTTTTTCGAGGTCCGATTGCTTTTCGACGCCAACCGGCGCGCACGTTTGCGCTAAGGTCAACGTGCACTGTCGCAGCGCTTGGTTGTAGTCAAGTGTGACCTGAACTCTAGGCGTGCCCGCCTGGCGATACCAACGTCTAAATATATCGAGGCTTACGCTATCCAGACTCGTGTTCGCGCTGTGCTTTTGATAAGCCCACTGCATGGCATCAACAAAATCGTCGCAAGTGACAGCTTGGCCGTCGTGACGCCGAAAGTATTCATCCATGCCTGCTCGAAACGCCTGTTCGCCCAACAAAGTGTGCATCATACGAATGACCTCTGCGCCTTTTTCGTACACAGTTGCCGTATAAAAATTACCAATTTCTTGATAGCTTTCGGGTCGAATCGGGTGAGCCATCGGGCCACTGTCTTCAGAATACTGCGCGCCACGCAGGCCGACAACGTCATCGATGCGCTTAATCGCTCGCGCACTTGCCGCTGCGGTGGCGTCCAGCCCATGGGCCATCATGTCAGCCGTAAATTCTTGATCGCGAAAGACCGTGAGCCCCTCTTTGAGGCTGAGCTGAAACCAGTCTCGGCATGTGACTCGATTGCCGGTCCAGTTATGAAAGTATTCGTGACCGATGACGGCTTCAATAGCTTGATAATTTGCATCGGTGGCGGTGTTAGGATCGGCAAGAACATAAGCGGCGTTAAAAACGTTTAAGCCTTTATTCTCCATGGCACCCATATTGAAGTCGCGCGCTGCCACGATCATGAAGCGATCTAAGTCAAGCTCAAGCCCAAAGCGAACTTCGTCCCAGCGCAGTGAGCGCTCAAGCGACTCCATGGCCCAACCCGTTTGCTCTTTTGTGCCGCGGTCGCTGTAGACCTGAAGCAAAACGTCGCGACCGCTCGCTGTTTTGGTACGTTGCTCACGGCAGTCGAAGTCTCCGGCAACTAAGGCAAACAGGTAGCTGGGCTTAGCGAATGGATCTTGCCACTTGGCCTCGTGACGAGCACCCTCAAGTATTTTGGTAGACAGCAGGTTGCCGTTTGAAAGCAAGAGCGGGTAATCCTCTTGCTTGGCTCGCAGCGTGACTTCGTACGTTGACATGACGTCGGGACGGTCAGCAAACCAGCATATTTTTCTAAAGCCTTGCGCCTCGCATTGAGTAAACAGACTTTTGCCCGACACATATAGGCCTGCCATGCTGGTGTTGGTGGCAGGAGAACAGGTGCTGCCGATGATCAACGTGGCGTGCTCAGGCATGCCGTGGATGGTGAGGGTCTCGTCAGTGAGGGTGTACTGTGAGTCAGTGAGAAGCGCCCCATTGAGATGTACGCTGACAAGCGTCAAGGCTTGACCATCAAGCACCAAATCAGCAGGCAAGGTCATCCCCGCCTTACGCACAACAGTCAATTCTGCCTTGACAGAGGTCAGTTCTGCTTGCAGCTCAAACTCGAGAGAGACTTTCGGAATCAAAAACGGAAAGGGCTGGTAATCTTGCCGGCGAATGGTGATTCCGGTGTCTGTGCGCATGAACGGGCTTCCAAATCGTACTGACGTAGGGGTAAGCGTACGCCATGGTTTAGGGCTTAAATGGCTATTGTAGAGGTGCAACAATGAAAAAACTTGTAATCTGCCCTATGATAAGCAGCTAAGAAGTTGTTTAATCTAATTAAATTTTCGCGAGACACTAACATGACACAACTTGAAGTCCGTCCCTTATCCAGGGCCGTGGGCGCAGAGATCTTGGGTATTAATTTACTTAACCCTGTCAGCGACGCGCAAATTGCGGAAATCCGTAAGATCTGGTTGCAACATAGTGTCGTGTTTTTTCGTGAACAGCCCCTCGAACCTGGCGCGTTTCAAGCCTTTGCACAACGCTTTGGCGAGATTATTGAATATCCTTTTGTGAAGGGCTTGCCCGACTTTCCGTTAATCGTACCGGTATTAAAGCTGCCGCACGAGAAACATAATTTTGGCGGTGTTTGGCATACCGATACGACGTATTTACAAGAACCGCCGATGGCGACCATGCTGATTGCCCGCGAACTACCACCGGTAGGCGGCGATACGCTGTTTGCCAGTAATTACGCGGCCTTTGAAGGCCTTTCGCCCGCCTTACAAGACACGTTGCGTACCCTCAAGGGGGTGAATTCATCAGCGAAAGCCGCGGTGACCCACTCGCGTGAAGATCGCTTGGCTGACTCGGCGACGGATAAAGGTCGCTCTGAACTGAACTCTGAGCACCCAGTCGTGCGTACGCATCCAGAAACCGGCCGCGAGGCGCTTTACGTTAACCCTGGTCATACCGTCCGTTTTGCTGGCTGGACTGAAGAAGAAAGCGCTCCGCTTTTAAATTATTTATTTGAGCAACAGGTGAAGCCCGAATATACCTGCCGGTTTGTTTGGCGTCCGGGTTCAATTGCTTTTTGGGATAATCGCTGCGCCTTGCATAATCCAATTAATGATTATCATGGTTATAAGCGTTTATTGCATCGTATTACCTTAAAGGGTGATAAGCCCGCATAATCGCGCACAACAGGTTTACGGGTGCGGTGGGCATTTAATCGCCGCACTTTTAATTGATATATCGAGAAAATCTATATGTTTGGAATTGATAAAAAAGTTGGGTGTTATGCATTATCTATATTGGCAGGGTTGTGTTTAATCAGCGCCGCCAGTGCGCAAGTGCCACAGGCGTTGGCAGGCAAGCAAATCAGAATTATTGTGCCGCAAACAGCTGGTGGTGCCTCTGACGCGATCGCCCGCATAATGGGCCAAGAGTTCTCGAAACGCTGGGGTGTTCCGGTGGTTGTTGAAAACCGACCCGGAGCAGGTGGCAATATTGGCAGCGATAACGTTGCAAAATCGACCCCTGACGGTACGACCTGGTTAATGAGTTATTCGGGCACCCACGCGATTAATCCCGCGTTGTATCAAAATATGCCGTTTGACACAGTCAAAGACTTGGTGCCTTTAGGTGCATTGGCAACCCTGCCTTTTGTTTTAGTCGTGAGCCCAAGCCTGCCGGTTAATAATATTGCCGAATATGTTGCTTATGCAAAATCAAATCCCGGAAAAATAAATATCGCATCCTCGGGTAACGGTTCGGTCGCACATTTACTGGATACGATGTTTGATTCTGCAGCGGGTATTAAAACCACGCACGTGCCATATAAAGGTATTGCACCAGCGCTGACTGATGTGATGAGTGGGCAGGTTCAGGGTACGTTTGCGAGTGCACCGTCGGTCATGGGGCAGATCAAAAGTGGTGCCGTGAAACCGCTGGCTGCTTCGGCGACTAAGCGCTCTGAGGCGTTGCCTGCGCTACCTACCTTTGGCGAAGCAGGTTACCCACAGTTAGCGCTAGATTCGTGGTTTGCATTCTTTGCGCCCACCGCAACGCCTGTTGCGTTACGCCAGCAAATACATAGCGAAATCAATAAGATTCTGAGCGATCAGGCGGTGGTGACCCAACTGTCTTCAAAAGGGGCCTCAGCCATGCCGCTGGGCTTGGCTGAGTTTCAGACGATTGTCGATAAAGACATCCTGCAGTGGGGTAAAGCTGTGCGTGATTCTGGCGCGAAAATCGATTAACGCGTTAGATTAAAAACTGTTGGCGAGGCTGGCCGTTTTTTTCAGCCTCAACCACCCACAATGGCGCTTTGCCGCGACCGGTCCAGGTGGCACCGCTCGCGGGGTGACGATATTTAGGTGCCACTGGTTTTTTGACTCCGACTGCTTTGGTGCTTTTGGCGGGCCGACCAGCCTTCGCTGAGCTTTTTACCTTGCCGTAGGCTGCAGCCAGCTCATCGGGAGAAATATTATATTCTTTCATTGTGCGCACTAAACTGCTAATGACTGGTTTGCGACTTTTAGTTTGTAATACTTGTGCTTGCTTTTGCAATTTTTCAATTTCTTTATTAATTTTTGCTTGAAGCGTTGCGTAGTTTTGGCGTGCCATGGCTGTATGACCTTTTGTTAGTAAATGTCAGCACAGAGTTTATACCTTTTTTATCTATTTTTCATTGAGGATAATACGTATATTAATGATTAACGGTGGCATCCAAAAATAAAACCATCTTACATTTCATTATTAATCAGGCTGGTAATATGATGACTGGCTATGCTTAAATGACCGAAAGTCATGACTGAATCGTTGTTTAAAACCTCTCGCTGGAAAACCCATGAAAGCCCCCTTAAAAGTCGCCGCGGTTCAAATGGTGTCAGCGGCCTCGTTAAATCAAAATCTCGATTCAGCGGCTCGACTCATCGCACAAGCGGCCCAGGGCGGTGCGCAACTCGTTGGTTTACCTGAATATTTTTGCTTATTTGGTCGCAAAGAGACTGATAAGCTAGACATTGCCGAGCAACCCGGCACGGGCCCGATTCAAACGTTTCTCTCAGAAACGGCGCGCCAGCACAATATCTGGTTATCGTGCGGCAGTATGCCGTTGGTCTCGTCAGACCCGACACGCGTGTTAAATACTCAACTTATTTTTGATCCCAGCGGTAAACAAATTGCTCGTTACGACAAAATTCATTTATTTGGATTTACTCGGGGTACTGAAAGTTACGACGAGTCACGCGGTATTTTGGCTGGCGATACGATTTGTCGGGTTGATACCCCTGTGATTAATTTGGGCTTGTCGATTTGTTATGACCTGCGTTTTCCTGAGTTATATCGCGCGCTTGGCGAAGTGGATTTGATTTTGGTGCCTTCGGCGTTTACTTATACGACAGGTCGCGCGCATTGGGAGACCCTCTTGCGTGCAAGGGCAATTGAGAATCAGTGTTATGTCTTAGCCCCTGCACAAGGCGGCACCCACGAGAATGGACGCCGCACTTGGGGGCACTCGATTCTGATTGACCCCTGGGGCGAGGTTTTATCAGTTTTACCCGAGCATGAGGGAGTAGTAAGCGGTACGATAGACCCCGCGCGTTTGGCTGAAGTGCGGCAGTCCTTGCCTGCACTCGCTCATCGCAAACTCCTTTACCCAATCATAAGTTGATTCATGAAACTGACTGACCCCGCTATTGCTTCGCTTGCTACGGCAAAAAGTTTGCTGCTCGACCCCTGGGGCTTGTCCGAAAATGACATGGCTCGTGCGATCGGCGAGATTTTTACGCACAAAGTCGATTACGCAGATTTGTACTTTCAGTACACGCGTAGCGAAGGCTGGAGCCTCGAAGAAGGCATCGTCAAAACTGGTAGTTTTTCGATTTCGCAAGGCGTGGGTGTGCGTGCTGTCGCTGGCGAAAAAACAGCGTTCGCTTACTCTGACACGCTCTCACCCGACGCCTTGTTATCGTCAGCGCGTGCGGTCAAAAGCATCGCGCGTCAGGGTGCTGGCAAGACAAAAGTGCGCACCGGTGATGACCCGCGTCACGGGCAAAATTTGTACACATCAGTTGACCCGTTGGCCACCATGAGTGCGCCTGAAAAAGTTGGCCTGCTTGAGCGGGTTGAAAAAATGGCTCGAGCACGCGACCCGCACGTGGCACAGGTCATGGCTAGTTTAGGGATGGAGTACGACGTCATCATGGTGGCGGGCAGCGATGGCCGCTTGGCCGCGGATGTGCGTCCGCTAGTGCGCTTGTCCTTGACTGTCGTCGTTGAACGCAACGGTCGTCGTGAAACTGGTCACGCCGGCGGCGGTGGTCGTACCGGCTTAGGTTATTTCTCAGACGAAACCCTGACCCAATACGTTGAGCAGGCGGTGCACGAAGCCATGATTAATCTCGACGCGCAGGCTGCACCAGCCGGAGAAATGACAGTCGTGCTTGCAGCAGGCTGGCCCGGGATTTTGTTGCATGAGGCGGTCGGCCACGGTCTAGAGGGTGACTTCAATCGCAAAGGGTCTAGCGTCTTCACTGGCCGTATCGGCCAACGCGTGGCTTCAAAAGGTGTCACGGTTGTTGATGACGGCACCATCGAAGGGCGCCGTGGCTCGTTAAACATTGATGATGAAGGTAATCCCACGCAACGCAATGTCTTGATCGAAGACGGAATTTTGCGCGGCTACATGCAAGACACTTTGAATTCGCGTTTAATGAAAACCGCCGCCACTGGTAACGGTCGGCGTGAATCGTTTGCTCATCTTCCCATGCCACGCATGACCAACACTTTCATGCTGTCGGGTAAAACGCCGCCTGAAGAAATTATTGCGTCGGTGAAAAAAGGGATTTACGCTGCAAATTTTGGCGGCGGGCAAGTTGACATCACCAGCGGTAAGTTTGTGTTTTCAACGTCTGAAGCCTACATGATCGAAAACGGCCGCATTACGCACCCCGTTAAAGGGGCAACCCTGATTGGCAGTGGCCCTGAGGCCATGAACCGCGTCAGCATGATCGGTAATAACATGAAGCTCGATAGCGGCGTGGGCACCTGCGGTAAAGAAGGTCAAAGCGTGCCGGTTGGGGTAGGGATGCCAACCATCAAGATGGAAGGGCTGACTGTCGGCGGCACTGCATAAGCATTGCCGAAGGTTCATTGTCGTCGATATTGTTGAGTGATCCAACGTCTTGAACGTCGATAGCAGCGCGACACTGTTGAGATTTACCTGAATTTAATTTTTAATATTTTTTGCACTAGGAGTATGTTTTGCCACACAATACCGATGACTTGCGCATTCGCGAGATGAAAGAACTTGCGCCACCTTCGCACACGATGCGAGAGCACCCCTGCACGCCCGAGGTGTCATCAATCGTTTATGAATCGCGTCAGGCGATCCATCGCATTTTGCATGGCATGGATGATCGCTTGGTGGTGGTGATTGGCCCGTGCTCAATTCACGACACCGCGGCAGCCCTTGATTACGCCAAGCGCCTGAAGGCTCAGCGCGATCGTTTTAAAGGCGAACTCGAAGTTGTGATGCGCGTCTATTTTGAAAAGCCACGCACCACGGTCGGCTGGAAAGGCCTGATCAACGACCCCGATATGGATGGTAGTTTTAATATCAACAAGGGTTTAACAACTGCGCGTGGCTTGCTGCTTGAAATTAATCAGTTGGGCTTGCCAGCGGGTTGCGAGTTTCTTGACATGATTACCCCTCAGTACATCGCTGACTTGGTGTCTTGGGGCGCCATCGGTGCCCGCACGACCGAAAGTCAGGTGCATCGCGAGTTGGCTTCGGGCCTGTCATGTCCGGTTGGTTTTAAAAATGGTACCGACGGTAACGTCAAGATTGCTGTAGATGCCATGAAATCTGCGTCTGCACCGCATCACTTCTTGTCGGTCACGAAAGGTGGGCACTCGGCGATTGTGTCAACCTCAGGCAACGAAGATTGCCACGTCATTTTGCGGGGTGGTAAGGCGCCTAATTATGATGCGGCGAGCGTACAGGCGGCTTGTGCAGAGATGGCAAAGGCGGGTCTCGCGCAGCGCATCATGGTTGATTCAAGTCATGCCAACAGCAACAAAAAGCCAGAAAATCAACCTGCAGTCTGCGACGAGGTCGCCGTACAAATCGCTCAAGGCGATGCGCGTATTTTTGGTTTGATGATTGAAAGCAATCTCGTTGCCGGTCGTCAGGATATTGTTGAGGGTCAAACGTTGGTCTATGGCCAAAGCGTGACAGATGGCTGCATCGACTGGCAAAGTTCAGTTGGTGTGCTTGAGCGCTTGGCTGAGTCGGTGCGCGCTCGACGTCGCGCCGTTTTGACCAGCGGAAAATAAGCAAAAACAAAGCGATTGCGCGCCTAGCACGCATCGCTGCCTCGCCTTTTTGGGGCGCCTTTTTTTTACGAGACTTAGCTCATGAACGCTTTGCATACGGCACAAACCTTCAGACGTGAACTGCCGCCTGAAATGATTGCTGCGCTTAAAGGGCAGTTTGCCGAGCGCTTTTCAATGGCCAACGCAGTGCGTGATCATCACGGCAAAGATGAGTCGCCGTTTCCGTCGATGTTGCCTGATGGTGTTGTCTTTGCACAAAGCACCGACGAAGTCGTTGCTGTGGTCAAACTATGTGGCCAATACAACATTCCTTTGATTCCGTATGGGGCTGGATCTTCGCTTGAGGGGCATATTTTGGCGATTCAAGGCGGCATTAGCCTTGATGTGACCGCTATGAATAAAATTGTGTCGTTAAACACCGAAGATCAAACCGTTACTGTCCAGGCGGGTTTGACGCGTAAGCAGCTTAACGAACAAATCCGTGACACCGGTTTGTTTTTTCCGATTGATCCGGGTGCGGATGCCTCGCTTGGCGGCATGTCAGCCACGCGCGCATCGGGAACCAACGCTGTGCGTTATGGCACCATGCGCGAAAACGTTGTGTCATTGACCGTAGTGACCGCCGATGGCAAAGTGATTCGCACCGCACGTCGCGCGCGCAAGTCTTCAGCGGGTTACGACCTGACCCGTATCTTTGTGGGTAGCGAGGGCACGCTTGGTGTGATCACCGAAGTGACGGTCAAGTTGTACCCTCAGCCCGAAGCGGTCTCGGCAGCAGTCTGTAATTTTTCGACTGTTCACGAGGCCGTGCAATGTGTGATTCAAACTATCCAGATGGGTGTGCCGATTGCCCGCGTTGAGTTGATGGACGCCGCTGCAGTTATCGCCGGTAACCGCTACAGCAAGCTGACACTGCGCGAAACTCCTTTGCTGTTGTTTGAATTTCACGGCTCTGAGGCGAGTGTGAAAGAACAAGCGCAAACAGTTCAAGAACTGGCAAAAGAGTGCGGCGGCATGGATTTTGAATGGGCCGATCGCCCAGAAGATCGCAACCGACTCTGGACTGCGCGCCACAACGCCTATTTTGCTGGCTTGCAGTTGCGTCCTGGCTGCAAATCAAATACGACTGATGTTTGCGTGCCGTTATCGCGCTTGGCCGAAAGCATTGATCTGGCAACACAAGAATTGGCGAAGGCCAGTTTTCCGAGCACAATCGTGGGGCATGTAGGCGATGGTAATTTTCATGTGCTGATGTTGCTTGACCCCAATAGCCCAGCCGAGTGGGCCGAGTCTGAAAGAATCAATCATGCGCTTGTGACCCAGGCGATTGACGCTGACGGTACTTGTACGGGTGAGCATGGCATTGGTTTACACAAGATGCAGTTTATGGCCCACGAGCATGGCGAAGATGCTCTAGATTTAATGCGGTCCTTAAAGATGGCGTTTGACCCTCAAAACATACTGAATCCAGGCAAAATCATCGAGCCCAAAGCTAAGCTGCATTAAGGGGCGTTGTTTGTAGGGGCTCTGTTTTGTTCGCTGGGGTTGTTTGATAAAGTCATGACGTCAATCATGGTGCGTTCCTCGCTCTTTGGGCGAGGTCTCGCGGAGAAAAAAATGAACGCAGTTTCAGAGCAAGCGATCACAGCAGTCTCAGGCCCAGAGGCTGCAGTCGTCGTGCAAGCGTTATTACAAGTCTTGCCCGCGCACTGCGTGCTCAGTCGCAGTGAAGACACGCGCCCCTACGAGTGCGATGGGTTGTCGTTGTATCGCTCGGTACCGATGGCTGTTGTATTACCTGAAACCGAAGCTCAGGTTCAGGCCGTTCTTAAAACATGCCAACGCTTGAATGTGCCAGTGGTTGCGCGTGGTGCCGGCACAGGTTTGTCGGGCGGCGCAATGCCTCACGCGCAGGGTGTATTGCTAGGCTTAGCAAAATTTAATCGCATCAAACATATTGACCATGAGGCCGCAATTGCCGTGGTTGAGCCAGGCGTACGCAACTTGGCGGTCTCCGAGGCCGTGAGCCCCTTTGGTCTGTATTACGCCCCAGATCCCTCTAGTCAGATTGCCTGTTCGATTGGCGGTAACGTCGCTGAGAACTCAGGCGGTGTGCATTGCTTAAAATACGGTCTCACTGTTCACAACGTACTGAAAGTTCGCATGGTTAGCATGAGCGGCGAAATCATCGAGCTCGGTTCGCTCGCCCCCGACAGTGCAGGGCCTGAACTATTGTCGGTATTTGTAGGCTCTGAAGGTATGTTGGGCGTTGTCACCGAAGTGACTTTGCGCTTAACCCCCAAGCCTGCACTGGCCAGGGTCGTCATGGCCAGCTTCGACGATGTCGAAAAAGCCAGCCAGGCTGTTGCGCAAATCATTGGGGCTGGCATTATTCCGGCCGGCCTCGAGATGATGGATAAGCAAGCGACCCAGATGGTCGAGCCGTTTGTGAAGGCGGGCTACGATACCGAGGCCGAGGCGATCTTGCTGTGTGAGTCAGATGGTACGGTCGATGAGGTCGCTGACGAAATCATCCGGATGCAACAAGTGTTTGAAAAAGCCGGCGCCACTCGCTTGCAAGTCTCGCAAACCGAGGCAGAACGTTTACGCTTTTGGGCTGGACGTAAAAACGCCTTTCCAGCCGCAGGACGTGTCTCGCCAGATTATTACTGCATGGATGGCACCATTCCACGTCGCCACTTGGGTCGCGTCCTAAACGCGATTAAAGACATGGAAAAACAATTCAATATGCGGTGCGCCAATGTCTTTCATGCCGGCGATGGCAATTTGCACCCCTTGATTTTGTTTGATTCAAATTTCCCTGACGAAGTGCGTCGCGCCGAAGACTTTGGTGCTGCAATTCTTGAATTATGTGTTGAAGTCGGTGGCACCATCACCGGCGAGCATGGTGTAGGAATGGAAAAAATCAATCAGATGTGCGTGCAGTTTTCGCGCGAAGAGCTTAATGCCTTTTCTGCGGTCAAGCGCGCCTTCGATCCAGCTGGGCTGTTGAACCCCGAGAAAGTCATCCCAACATTAAGGCGTTGTGCCGAATACGGCAAAATGCATGTGCATGGTGGCGCTCTCGCGTTCCCTGAGCTTCCACGCTTTTAGGCAATTATGGATCATGTGATCGCCCAGTTACGCGAGCAAGTACTCGACGCCGCGCAGCAACAACACACCATCCTGATTGAAGGTGGTGGCACTAAAAGCTTTTATGGCAATCCTGCGCTAAATAGCCTTGATAGTGTCGCACTCAAGCTCAGCGCGCTGCACGGCATCATTAACTATCAACCGACCGAGCTCGTTGTGACGGCCTGGGCGGGTACACCTTTACAAGAGGTTGTTGACACCCTTGCCGCCTCAGCGCAAATGCTTGCCTTTGATCCGCCTTCTTTTGGCGCACAGGCCACGCTAGGTGGGTGCGTTGCTGCTGGCCTTGCCGGGCCCGGTCGCTACAGCGGTGGTCCCGTCAAAGATTACGTGCTGGGCACGCACCTATTAACGGCAAGTGGCAACATCTTGAAGTTTGGTGGCGAGGTCATGAAAAACGTCGCAGGCTATGACGTGTCGCGATTATTAGTAGGATCCCTGGGGATGTTCGGCCCACTGACTCAAGTGTCGGTTAAGGTCGCACCCATGCCTCAAGAAGTTTGTACGCTTGAGTTCGTGCTTGACGAAGCTAGCGCGTTAGCAATCTGCCACAGTTGGCGCGCGCAGCCATTGCCCATTTCGGCCACTGCTTGGCAATCGACAGAGGGCACTTCAGGTTGCCTGAGAGTTCGCCTGGCGGGCGCCGATGCAGCGCTTAAAACAGCGCGACTAAGAATGGGGGGGCAAGTCTTACCCGAGGCACAAGCTTTTGAATTCTGGGCGGCGTTACGCGAACAGAAACTCTCATTCTTTACGACACCCATCTTATGGCGCTTGGCGGTCGCGCCGGGTACCCCGGTGTTGAACCTAGGACCGACGCTCATCGAGTGGGGTGGGGGTCAACGTTGGGTCGCGTCAGCGCTTGACGCCACGACAGTCAGGCGCGTGGCCGAGCAAGCCGGCGGACATGCCACCTTGTTTCGCAGCTCGGGTGAGCAAACCATGCCCGACCAAGGCGTATTTCATCCTTTGGCAGGTGGCGTATTGGCTGTGGTCCAACGACTCAAACAAGAGTTTGATCCACTGGGGCTCTTTAATCCCGGTCGCTTAGTGTACGGACTCTGACGAGATACTTATGCAAACAAATCTTGCCGATTGGGCGCGTGTTTCTGAGCTTGGCCAAGAGGCCGATGAGATTTTGCGCCGGTGTGTGCATTGTGGCTTTTGTCAGGCAACCTGCCCAACCTATCAAGTGCTGGGCGACGAACTCGATAGCCCGCGCGGGCGCATTTACCTGATTAAAGAACTTCTTGAAGGGCAGGAGCCTACTCAAGCCACCCAGATGCATCTTGATCGATGCCTGACCTGCCGCAATTGCGAAACCACTTGCCCGTCTGGGGTTGAGTATGGCCATTTAATCGACATCGGTCGCAAGCTTATTGAAGAGAAAGTGCCACGTCCCCTGTCACAACGCTTGCAGCGTGCCCTGTTACGCAAGGGTCTTAACTCACCTCTATTCGCACCCGCCTATAAAGTGGGCCAAGCCGTACGCGGGCTTTTGCCCGCCAGTCTTCAGAAAAAAGTCGTAGAAGCACGTCCGACCGGGGTGCGTCCAGACACTAGTCGGCATGCAAAGCAGGTACTGTTATTAACCGGTTGCGTGCAACCCACGATGATGCCAACGATTGATGCTGCCACGATTCGCGTGCTTGATCGTTTAGGGATTGGCACGCAAGTGGCGCAAGGTGCCGGCTGTTGCGGTGCATTGAATTTTCATTTGGATGATCAAGAGGCTGCGCGCGCGCAGATGCGCTTAAATATCGACGCCTGGCTGCCACTCATTGAGGCAGGTAAAGTTGAGGCGATTGTGATGAATGCCTCTGGTTGCGGTGCGATGGTAGTTGAGTACGCACATCATCTACGGCACGATGCGGCGTACGCAGCCAAGGCGCAAAAAGTTGTGGCACTTGTGCGCGATATCGCTGAGTTGGTGGCGCCTCACGCTGAGGCACTGGCGGCTCAACTTGACGCAACGCGTTTGCCTAAACGACCGGCCTTTCATCCCCCTTGTACCTTGCAGCATTGGCAGGGATTGCGCCCGTTAAGTGAAGACTTGTTTGTCAAGCTCGGCTTGGCGTTGCAACCCTTTACAGAGACTCACTTGTGCTGCGGCTCGGCGGGCGCATACTCAGTCCTGCAGCCTGAAATATCAACGGCGCTGCGTGATCGTAAGTTGTCTCAACTTAACGCGGCGAAGCCAGACCTAGTGTTGTCTTCGAACATTGGTTGCATCGGGCACTTGCAAAGCGGCACTGAGATTGCGGTGCGACATTGGATCGAAGTGGTAGATGCTGCACTTTTGTGACGCCGATTACTGCAAAGCAGGTATGAATAGAGCAGTTCTTTGCGTAAATAGTCTCAGGTGAAAGGATCGTTGGTATCCTAACGATAGCCCCTTTATCGTTACGTTGAGTGCTATGTTGGCGAGTGTCAATACGTTGCCTGTAGGTCTAGACTCGTTTGTCGTGGATGAACATGGTCGTCGCATTGCGCATTACGTTAAGCTCTTAGCATGTCGCTTACGTGACATGGGTCAATTCACCCAGATATTGAATGAAGACTGGATCGAGGTGTTGTGCCAAGCCACACCTTTGCACGACATTGGCAAAGTCACAATCTCAGATCACATTCTGAACAAAGACGGTAAGTTGTCGCAAGCAGATTGGTGCGTGATACAAACGCATGCTCAGATGGGTGAGGCTATCTTGGCGACGACTGCCGCGCAACTTGAAGACACTTCGACTGTTCTCAACATGGCGATCACGGTGGCAGGCTCTCATCACGAAAAGTGGGATGGTACGGGCTACCCGCGAGGTCTAAAAGGTGAGCAGATTCCGCTGGCTGCGCGCTTGGTGTCACTGGTTGATATGTACGATGCTCTCGTATCGTTTCGGGTTTATAAACGAAATTGGACGCACACCGAGGCGGTTCAAGAGGTTGTACGTCACCGCCACAGTTCGTTTGAGTCGGTCATCGTAGATGCTTTTTTGGCTGAGGCCGAGACCATTGAGCAATACTTGATGGTGCAGGCCGCTAAGTCGCTGCTCGGTCAGGCGTTGGTCAACGGTGCCGCGATTCACCACCATCACACGCCCGTGCAGCAAACACTCGTGCGCTTTGAAGAGCGCTTTGAGCAATTGTTTAAAAACTCGCCAGTCGGGTTGGCGATGGTGAACGAGAGCACAGGGCAGTTTTGTGAGGTGAATCAAGCTTTACTGACTTGGACAGGTTATTCACGACAAGAATTTCTGGCCATGAAGTACACAGACATCACACCTGAAGCCTTTCAGGCTCAAGACCAACAGCAACTCGTGGATTTGGAAAGAGACGGGCGGTTTGGCCCGAATCAAAAAGAATATATTCGGCGCGACGGGACTCGATTTCCGATTCGCATCAGCGGCTTCAAATTAATTGATGTCAATGGTCAACCCGTTGTATGGGGCATGATCGAAAATTTGAGCGAGCACCTTGAGCGGATCCAGCTCGAGAAAAAACTTGCTGATAATGTCGGACAGCTTAAGACACTCGTTCATGCGATTCCTGACGTGGTGTGGTTTAAAGATACCCAAGATCGGTTTCAGTTTTGTAACGCTCGTTTTGAAAGCTACTTTGGGGCAACCGAAGAGCAAATCGTTGGGCAAAAGGCAAATGCGTTCGTTGATATCGATCGAGCAGAAATGTTTCGGATGGGAGATCAACTCGCGATTGAACAAGGCACGTCTTATATTTCAGAAGAATGGGTTACCTTTGCGAGCGATGGACATAAAGAATTGCTCGAGGTCACAAAAAGCCCTGTTTTTTCTGAAAACGGTAAATTACTAGGTGTGCTGGGGATTGGACGAGATGTCAGTCGTCGTCGACAACTCGAAGAGCAGACCAAGGATCGAGCATTTTTTGATGGTCTGACAAAGTTACCCAATCGGTATTTGCTTGAAGATCGACTTAAGATCGCGATTAATCATAGCAAGCGTAATTTGAGTTATTGCGCGTTGATGTTTATGGATCTGGATTCGTTTAAAGGCTTAAACGATCAGCACGGTCACGTACTGGGCGATGTGGTGTTGCGCGAGGCCGCCTCGCGATTGTTAGGCTGTGTACGAGACGTAGATACTGTTGCCCGTTTTGGCGGCGATGAGTTTGTGGTGGTCTTGAATCAGCTGCATAACGACCTTGATTACTCGATCGAAACCGCTCGCCGGATCGCGGAAAAAATGCGTGTAGCCTTGGCCTTGCCATATATGCTCAACCAATCAGCGGGCGAGGATGCGCCCGAGATGAAGCGTGCGAATCGCAAAGAACGTTACCCTTCAGAAGAGGGTGAAATCGTGTACCAAGGCGGTACAAGCATTGGGGTTGTGATATTTTTGGGCGATGCGACCGAGCAGCTAGATCTCTTTGCGCAGGCCGACAAGGCAATGTACCAAGCCAAGAAATCTGGTGGTAACAAAGTGTGCTTTTATGCCGACAACCAGAACAGCCTCATCCCACTGACTGAGGACGCCTAAGATTTTTGCCTACGAGTTCAGAAGGCAAACCAAGTATGGCGCAGCAGCTGATAAATGCTAAGACTAAGGCCCTTTTATGCAAATCCACGCGTTAAAGCCAACCCAATTGCCGTTGCCAAAAACCAAAAGTTGAATTGAGAGTGAAACTCTTCGCGATTTCGGCAGGAAGGACTCAACATAGTCAGTGCTGAAACCACTAGCGCTGAGATCGCAGCACTTACTGGTGCAACGATTAAATCAAAGCTGTTTTTGCTAAAAGAAAATGTTACGACAGCACAAGCTACCAATAGAATTAAAGTAACTATTGTTTTTGATTTCACGATCAGCTCCTATTTAAGCCAATACCTTCAGAATAAAGAAAATAATAGGCGAAGGGCGAGATAATTAAAACAACCCCACTGTGCCTCCACCCTCGTAAAGCGACCGCTTCACTTTGCTGGGTTTTCGGCTAAAGCAACACTGGTATATGAACCCTTGTCGATTTGGGATTCGATGTGCCTTGCCCAGCGCTCGGCGTCTTGGCGGGTTTGAAAAGACTTGCTGACCGCCGGTTGCCCTTTGCGTAATATCCTTGCCTGCCAGACGCCATTGCGATTGCGTAGTGATGCCATTTTCCTGCTCCATTTGGACAGGAATTGGACACAACCAAGCTAAACCCGACTAACGCCTTGAAATCAAAGCAGTTCTAAGCGTTCTCAACCGCCTTGACCATATCCTCAATCACCTTTTTCGCATCACCGAACACCATCA
>Ga0304730_1000783_pt1 | contig 26062 bp, 44 predicted proteins | sample M_130628_MF_Meta_FD_190474 | JGI IMG/M metagenome (GOLD analysis project Ga0304730, IMG submission 190474) | Freshwater microbial communities from Lake Montjoie, Canada to study carbon cycling - M_130628_MF_MetaG (v2) (version 2) | ecosystem: Environmental > Aquatic > Freshwater > Lake | place...
AAGGCGACTTCGAAGGTACTCGCCGTGTGGTAGTAATCAGTTAAGGAGCACAAGATGATCGCAACCCAACATTATGGCATGTACACCGACGCCGGTAATTCAGCAGTTGATTCCATCGTTGAGATGGCCCGCAAGCACCAACTGTCATGGCCCACGGTGTATGACATGCTGGCGGCACTGGCCCTGGAAGAAGCCTATGACGAAGCTTCGGATACCGCTGTGCGCGAAGCAGTCTACGAAACTTTGGTTGGCAATCAGAATTCGGTTGACCAATAATTGCCAAAGTGCTATAATACACACATACACAGCAACAAACAGGAGTGAAAAATGGGTACACGCAGTCGAATTGGTGTGATGCATGGTGACAAGTGCAAGAGCGTTTATTGCCATTGGGACGGCTATCTGTCGCACAATGGCAAGATCCTGCAAAAGCATTATGACTCAGCCCGCGCCAATCACCTGGTAGCATTAGGCAACATGAGCACACTGGGCAAAGAGATTGGTGAGAAGCACGCCTTTAGCCAGTTCGAAGTGCGTGCCGAAGAAGTACAGGCATACAAAAAATTGACTGAGAATTGGACCACCTTCTACATGCGTGATCGCGGCGAGAAGGGTCAAGAGTTTGAGGTGAGCCAAAGCTTCGACGAGTTCTTGGAAATGTGCGGTGAATGCGGTGCTGAGTATTACTACATCATGAAGGATGGTGAGTGGTACTGCGGCGACACGTACACCCACACGCCGTTGAGCATGAGCTTGACGCTGTTGACAGAAGCATTAATCAACGAGAAGGAAACTGTATGAGCAAGATGGCAGATTTGAGTTACGATATTGAGCAACTGTACATTGATGGGGTCACGTACCCGCCCAAGATTGCTGCGATCTTGGGCTGCCCACTGAGCCTGGTTTACGATTGGCTCGAGTCCTGCTCAGTAGAAGCTGGACCAGAAATGATTGAGGGATAACATGTTGTTTTCACTTTTGGGTATCATCTTGTTGTTGATTGGCCTGGATGGTATTGACACCAGTGTGACCGATGGCGAGATGATTGGTAATCTGATCGTAGCTGTGGCAGGACTGGCATTTTTTGCTGCTGGCGTAAGCAAGGCAGTGAAAGGCTAATCATGGCAGGCTGGAGCACAATCAAAAAGATCCGAGAGCTCGAGGACCGAGCACTCATACTGGGCATGAAGTTTGCTCCTTACAGGCACGATGACTATGATGCAGACAATGTGGCATTGGTGCCGTGGGGTCAAGACTCATTGCCCATTTATACTCGTGATGCCATTTTGTTTGCCGGCTCACTTGAAGGCGCCGATCAGTTCATGCAAGGTATCGTGTGGGCAAGACATTACGATCGCATGGTTGTTGATCGAAACATTGACACCAAGCGAGGCCGCAAAGAACAAGACGAGCGTAATCGTCAAGTGTTGAAAACATTGAAAGATGGCGCAGTGCCAGAAAAGGAAGTTTGATATGACCAAATTTGTTATCGGTTTCGTATTCGGAGTGGTGGTAGCTTCGGTTGGTTTCACGGGCGTGGCCCGAATGGCCGATCATGGGGTCAATACTATCAAATCAAATGCTCAGGAATTGAGCAAATAAAAGATCTAAATAGCATAAAGTGGTTGACTTCAATTCCGCTTTGTGCTATAATTTAGATATGCTGCAAACACAAACACAGCATGATTTTTTTAACAACAGGCAACTAGAAAGGCAACTTATGTCAACAGAAAAAACTTTTACCGTAGCAGGTACCGCAACTAACGCCGACGGCACCGCCAAGGCTCGCTTCGCCAATGACATGGTGGCGCGTGTGAAGATCCTGAACAAGGCAGGATGCACTAATATCAACTTGGTTGAATTGCCCCGCGCAATGACCAAGCTGGAGGCTCTGCAACATCTGCAGACCCTGGGCATCACTGACGGCGATGCAGGCTTTGCTGTAGCTAACAAGCTGGCAGAGAAAACCAAGCTGGCCAAGAAGGGCGAAGTCAAAGTGCAAGCCAGCACGGTGCTCAAGGCCAAAGCCAAGACCAAGGCAGTGACTCCCGAGCAGATCCTCAACGCTGTGAGCGATACCGCAGCCTAAAGCAATCCGGCTCAACCGAACAAGCGGCCTTATTGGCCGCTTTTTCGTTTTGAGTGATAATTACTTGTATGCAAGATCCAGACCAATTCAAAGAAAAAATCCAATTGACCATGATCAATGTGATGGCAGTTCTGTATGATATCGGTATCCGCAAAATACACACGGGTGCCATAATGAGATTGTTAGGTGTGACCAATGATGTGGCTGCTGAATATGATGATGCCTACATTGAACTGGATGAAAGATTTCCGACCATGCATGAGCAAGTAAATACTGATGCCGACAGCATGCCACGCCCGCCTCCGGGAACCACCTTCCACTAATGTCCATACCCAGTTATCGTGCGACCGAACCGTTGTACATTGTGATTTTGCACAATCAAAAACAAGCAGAATCTATATTTCGATCCTGGATCCGCAATAACAAAATTGACCATGCACATGCCTCGGGTAACCGAATGATGTTGCATCAACATCGCGCATTTGAACAATTCAAACTCACATGGGCCCACGACGTTTCAAACATAACCATATGGGATACATGGTTGCGAAGGCACATATATCTTGATTGATCAAGAGTGCCAAATACCGGCAATTTAATTGACGCCGCCAGGCGCAGTTAGTATAATTACTTGATGATAGTAAACTACGTCGGCCCCGGACGAGAACTCCACCAATATACCATGCAAGAAGCTCTAGCAGCAGCCGGAGTTACCGAGGACGAGCATCCTATGGTGCAAGATCAATGTTTGGAAGATTGGCTAGGTGACAGACGTGGACGTATTATCGAATTCAATGCACAAAGTTACAGCGCCGATCTAGAACGTGCTGTAGCAGATGGCATGTCAATAGTCATAATCAAGGAGACCCCAAATGACCAATCATGAACAAATTGTAGCTGGCTACGAAGCCTACATTGCCGAAAACGAGAAATTCACAACTAAGGGCGTGAAGGCTAGTGCAGCTCGTGCCAGAAAAGCTCTGCAGGAGATGAGCAAAGGCATCAAAGAACGCCGCAAAGAGATCACCGCAGAAAAAGAAGCATTAGCGGCCAAATGATCGAGTCGGCTGTGATTCCCCCTTTGTCCATAGAAGAGGTCAAGCGAGCCTCTGCTGAAAGGATGGACCTGGTAATGAAACAGATCCGGGGCCTTAATACAGCAGTTCAAAATGTACAACACGAGCCAACCACTTACGAGGATTGGCAATCGACAGGTACATTTTCTAATGCAAATAGCATGCCTTGGACCATCACTCATGGCGGGACTGGTGCAACAGGTAGTGCTGTCGGTTCCGTAAGTGGATTGGGTTATGCCAACTCAAACATCTATACCACTAACACTACCAACCCTTGGCAAAATCTGACTACTACCGGCACCAGCGTGAATATCGGCTACTCCAACACCGACTATAACATGAAGGTTGGTCAAAGTGGTCGTATTGATATTCAAGGCAAAGATGCTGATATCCGGATCAACGGCAAAAGCATGACTGAGTGGATGTCACGAGTTGAACAACAACTCAACATCATGACACCCAATCCTGAATTGGAAAAAGAATGGGATGACCTACGCCGCCTGGGCGAACGATATAGAAAACTGGAGAAGAAATGTCAAGAGAAAGCACAGATGTGGGCAGCATTGAAGAAGTTGCCCAAACCAAAACTATGACACCTAAACAGCGCATCACTACTATTGTGAAGTGGATCAAGGCCTATGCCCGGAGTGCCAAAATCCGCACTTTGGTGGTGGGAATCTCCGGCGGCATTGATAGTTCGGTGGTGAGTGCATTGTGTGCTAGAACTGGATTAAAAACCATCGTAGTGCAAATGCCCATCCGTCAAGCAAAGATTTTAGATGCTCGTAGTTCGATGCAAGCTGGGTGGTTACTGGAGCGCCATCCAGATACGGTCACACACATGAGTATGAATCTCACCGCTGCATATACTGCATTTGAAAAGACTGTGGACCCGTTCTGTGATATCGAAGATGACACTTACGGAACATACCAGTTGGCCAGTGCTAATAGCCGTGCTAGATTGCGTATGATGACCTTGTATCAGATCGCACAATGCAACCGTGGCATCGTTGTGGGCACAGGCAACCGAGTAGAAGACTTTGGTGTGGGTTTCTTTACCAAGTATGGTGATGGTGGTGTAGACATCAGTCCCATTGGTGACTGCATGAAAACTGAGGTATGGGACATGGGTCGTGAACTAGGCCTGCCACAAGAGATCATTGATGCAGCACCCACTGATGGATTGTGGACGGATGGCAGAACTGATGAAGATCAGTTGGGCATGACCTATCCTGAACTAGAACTGGCTATGGAACAGGACGAGAATTCAGATCTTTGGGATCCGACCTCGCCGCAGGAAAAGAAAAATCTTCGCCGATACCGTGAGATCCGCGCAACAAACTTGCATAAGATGTTGCCGATTCCAGTATGCAAATTCGACTGGTGAGTGTATAATACACACATGGTCGGCCGAAACGATATGGTTTTGGCCCGATCTTCCGGGTGATTTTGCCCATTTCATTAAGTAAAACTACCATGAAAGCAAATCAACTATCTCTCCTGGCACAACGCTACAGCTCATACCTGCTCAAAGCCCTTGGCTTGTTCGCAGTGATCTATGTAGTGTGTTTAGTGACCACCAACCGTTTTGATGCTCTGCGTCAAGAATCAGGCGGCCTTTCTGATGGCTACGTTAGTGCTGCACAACGAGTCAAAGAATTGGATTGCCTTACCCGCAACATCTACTGGGAAGCTGCAAACGAGCCATTCGAAGGCAAAGTAGGAGTGGCCCAAGTCACACTGAATCGCCTGGAGTCTGGTCGGTTCGCCAGTTCTGTATGTGCTGTGGTGTATCAGAAAAACACCTTCTATGAAAAAGTTGTTTGCCAGTTCAGCTGGTTCTGCGAGACCGGACATGGTGCCAAAGCCATACATCCGCCCTTGTGGAAAGAAAGCGAAGAAGTGGCTAAAAAAGTGTTGCTGGAAGGATTCCGCTTGCCAGGTCTGAAAAATGCACTTTACTATCACGCTGACTACGTGAATCCGGGTTGGAAAAAACCCAAGCTAGAGAAAATTGGACATCACATCTTTTATGGAGAAAACAAATGACCTTTGAACCGCAAAACTGGGCTAAATCTGTCTTTGATTGGGTGCAAGAACACCTGCCCAGACTATCAGCAGAAACCCTACAATGGTTGGCTGCACTGGTTCTACATGCTGCCACGGTGCCAACACTGCTGGCTCTGATGACAGGACTGAGTGATCGAACCCCTAGTTTGGACATAGTGCTGTTCATGTGGGCGGGCCTGGTTCTGCTGTTCATGCGGGCTGTGGTGATCAAAGACATGCTGAACATAGTCACAGTGGGCACTGGATTCATTGTGCAAGCGGTTTTGATGGCGTTAATCCTGTTCAAATAGCACTTGACCGGTAATAGAGGTTGTGCTATAATAAGCACATGATTACCTGGAGAATGCTATGACCATGCACATGTGCGGCCCTGCTCTCAGTCTCAACGGCAAGAAAAAAGGCAAGGTAAAGTTTCGCAATGCTGCTGAAGCCAAGAAGGCTCGCGAACTTGATGCTGAGTGGAAAGAACTGCTCAAGCGTCAAGGTGTGGAGGCTGAAAAGAAAAAACAGGCCCGTGCTATGAAAGCAGAGCCCTTGGTGTATAAACTAGAAACGCCAGTGGGTCGCACCAACACGCATCACATTCCCAGCAGGGTCACAGCAGGGCATGACACCACGCCCAATGTCAAGGTCTATACAGGCACTGAGATCATTGGAGTGACCGTTCTACATAAATCTTGTTTGCAGCCGGTGTTCAACCAGCAACAAGCAATAGACGCCGCCTCAATGCGTCGATGATCAACAACCAAATCACCGCCAAGTGGGTAGATGAAATAACGGATACTATGGCCCAACTCACCATGAAACACATTGAAACTGGCTATGCTGAAAATCAACCTCGATGGCCCTATTGGGTCCGACCATACAACTACTCTGCGAAAGAGTGGTTGGATATGACTGATTGGATGGTGGCGACATTTGGTGCTAGTGACTGGCTGTTAAAAAATTCTCCTTATGTTGGCAGTGATCGTAAGTATTGGTTCCGTGACGAACAAGATAGAACCATGTTTTTGTTGAAGTGGTCATGAATTATATTTTTTATCAACCTGTTTCTAACGACTTTAAGTTGATTGAAGAAATGTTAGCATGGGCAAAAGAATGTTGCCCATCGTACATTACTAATGATTATCTACGCGGACCAAATGGTGATCAGTATCGTCTGTACTTTAGTGAAGCAAAAGATTATGCTTGGTTCAGTCTGAAGTGGTCATGACAGTAGTGCTAATCCCCAGAGAGCGAAACAACGAAGCCTTTGTGGCCTGGTTGGAACAGAACATCGCACCACGAAGTTCCCCTCGGCAGGCCTATGTTCGTCGCTACGGTCCGGGCTGGAATTTGGAGACAGTGATGGTGCGGACCGCTCCCAAGACTGACCGAGTGTATTGGCAAGTGACCATTGAAGATGAAAAGATGGCCATGCTGTTCGCATTGAAATGGCGATGAATTTCAAATACAATACCAGGGCGGCTAGATGGGAGATACATTTCAGTCTTACTGATCCCCGAAGCCCTTGGAAAAAAGTGTGGGACTGGTGCTGGCAGACTTTTGGTCATCCTGGCACTGATCCTGATACAGGAGTAAAGAGTTCATGGGATTATCATGGCGGCGATCTCTATTTGTATGATGAAAAGTGTGTTACAATGTTCTTGTTGAAATGGCGATGACAGAGAATCCTGTATTGATTGTTGATTACGGTCGCCGTAGAGTTAGACTGACTCATAGCACCCCAGCGGCTCATGCGCTCACACCCGGCCGTGAGTTGTGGGATCAAAGTGCCTGGTGTTCAGAAACTTTCAAATCTGAAACCTGTGTCTATCACGACGGCAGGTGGTATTTCAAACGACCACAGGATCTGACCATGTTCTTGATGAGGTGGGCATGAAATGGCCGCGGCCAGAATGGCATGTGGTCAGTGTGCCGGCACCTGATGATCCCAAAATCGCTCCGCATTATAAAGGATGGAGTCCCTGTATGGATTGGTGCTTTGAACAATTCGGTAGCCATACTGTGGATGGGTGGGGGTATGTTGGCGAAGGTGTGTTCGAGTTTCGCGAGGAAAAACATGCTGCATGGTTCCTGTTGAGGTGGTCATGAATTCGGCACAACGGCGCAGATACGATCGTGGAGTGGTAAAACTGGAGCACGAGATCATGATTGACTATGACAAGCACTATGCCGCCGAGCACTGGTGCCGAGAACAGCTTGGCAAACGGTGGGAAGTGATTGGCTATCGAGAGGGCCTTTGGGCCTGTTTCTGGGGCGGTGGCAATGATCACAAACGATATAAATTTTGTTTCGCAGAGTCTGAGGACGCTGTGTTTTTTGCATTGAAATGGCGATGACCAAATTCCCATATAAGGTTGATACCAAGCACTCGTATCCAGAGGTGTGTGCATGGTGCGATGAACATGTGGGCAAGTTTGACCATGATTGGTTTAGATTCGGAACTGACATAGCAGCATCTTTGTTTGACCCTAACCATACAGAGACTTACTATTTTGTCCAGGAAAAACATGCCATGTGGTTCCGGTTGAAGTGGGGATAGACATGAAAAAGAAACGGTTATTAACTTTTAGAGGAGATGTTATGGACATGGACACATGGGAAAAGGCGGAAGTGTTTCGGCTGTTGAAAAATCAACCGGGCACCCAATATCAAGAAGCCGACGAGGACGGCAAGGAACAGATACGCACCTGGGTCAAGGGTTTGCTGAACAACAGCGTGGTCAATGTGCAATTTGTCAAATCGGACGGAACCGTGCGTGACATGCGATGCACAGTGGATGCCAGCAAGGTGCTGATTCCGTCTGCCAAACTGCCCACTGCGGCTGCTGCTGGTATTGTTGCCAGTGCCACTGTGAACATAGATGGACTGACTGAAAGCCGAAAGCCACGCAAAGAGCCCGATCCTGTGAATCAGCGTGTGTATGACCTGGATCTAAACGAATGGCGCAGTTTCCGTTATGATCGATTGCAGAAGATTTCTGTGGAGATCGACTTCGCTAAGTAATTGCATATGGCCAAAGAAGAAACCCTAAAAATGGAGGGCACCGTTGAAGATATTTTACCTGCTGCGATGTTCCGTGTGAAAATAGACAATGTGGAGCACATCGTGCTGGGACATCTCAGCGGACGCATGAGAACCAACAATATCAAAGTGCTGCTGGGAGATCGAGTGGAGATGGAATTCACACCCTACGATCTCACCAGAGGACGTATCGTCCGCAGAAAGTAATGGATGATAACTGCCAGGATCCAAGATGTTCCAACGATTGACGGTCTCATACTGATAGATTGTGCCAAAGTGGCAGCGGACTCACATCAGGTTGTTAGATTGTATTATCAACAGTTGACCAAGCTGTTGAGCAGATTTTATTTTACATGCATGGTCAACAGTAACATTGGTATTGAAATTGACTATTCTGATCGCAGCCAACTGAACACATTTAATCAATATTGTTGGAGTAGCAGCATTGGTCAGACCTCAATTGACCCCCGACAGACCGAGATTATCTACAACATGATTCGATTCAGTAGACCGGGCGGTTATACTTCAAATTTAATACACAATCGTCTACTGGACAATGAACGTAGTATTTTTTTAACCACGCTTGAAGATTTTCGATATCATGTCAAAACAAAATTGCAGGACGCAACTAAAAATTGGCTGGTGGTCGGGCAGTCATGGGACATGTGTGTACATGGCAATAACCTAGGATTAAAAAATATTGCGCAATTACCACAGAGTTGTGATTTAAATTTCTATGCAATAGATCAAGGATTTTGCATGAAAACTGATCCTGGATCAGTAGTGCCATCAGATTACATCATATCCACTGCTGGCCGCCAAGAATTTGAGAATGATTCGCTACAGTGGGCAGAGATCCCTGATTTTGGCTACCAATTGATATTGCAACAATAACCCATCAATTCTGACTAAATATCTCTATGCGCGAACACATCAACATCATTGAAGCCAACACTCGCCCGGCCAAACTGGAAACCACACCCTTGCCTTATGGTCCCAAAGATCTAGCACCTGTGATGAGTGCAGACACCATCAACTATCATTATGACCACCTGGCTAAAGGCTATGCCAAACGCTACAATGCAGGAGAAGGCAATGCGGATTTTAATCGCGCTGGCAGTTTTTTACACAATAAGTTTTTCCCTCAGCTTAGGCCTCCCAAAGGTGCCAACAGACCCCGTGGTGCGGTACTGGCGCTGATTGAAGAAAATTTCAAAACTTACGAAGACTTCAAAGAAGCATTCAAAGAAACAGCCATGAAGATACAAGGCTCAGGTTGGGTGTATCTTTCAACCGGTGGCACAATCAAGACCATAGCCAATCATGCTGTGCGTACTGATATCTGTGTGCTGGTGGATTGGTGGGAGCATGCCTGGGCCCTGGACTACCAAAGTGACAAAGAAGCGTATCTCAACAATATCTGGAAGATCATTGATTGGGATGTGTGCAACGAAAGACTATGATGAATCTACAACCCGGTGCTGTGAGCAAACTGCGTGAGCTGATAGCAGAAGAAGCCAACCCTGCACTCATGCTGAGAGTGTTTGTGCAAGGTGGCGGCTGTTCAGGATTCAGCTATGGATTCACCTTTGATGAAGTTCAAAACGAAGATGATTTTGATTTCAACTACGAAGAAGTGCGTGTGGTGGTAGATGCCATGAGCATGCAGTATCTACAAGAGTCGGACATTGACTATCGTGAAGATGCCATGGGCGCCAGCTTTGTGATCAACAATCCCAATGCTGTCAGCACCTGTGGCTGCGGCAGCAGCTTCTCAGTTTAATTAAGCAAAACTATGGCCGTCGCCACCTTCGGCTGGATTTCCGGAATATTGGGTACCAAAGGTGCCTTGATTACCCGGATTGCCACCACCGCCTCTACTAGGACTATTGCCTTCACTTGGTTCTGGTGGAGGTGGAGTATAAGTGTATGGGCTTGATCGTGGAACCATTCCAAATCCTCCGCTCACACTGGTAAAATTAGTTATCTGTGGTCCAGCTGCCTCCTGCCATGCTCCGTTGACTTTTAGATACACGGCATTGGTACGTTTCCAGATGCCATCTTCTTTTACATAGATTTCTTTTGTGGAATAGAATATGCCGTTCTGATTCACAAAAACTCCGGGAACTTCCATGGTTATGACTAGATAACCATTGCCTCCTGCACGTCCAGCCGACCCACCTAATCCTACATTATCCGGAACAGCGATACCTGGTTGGCCACCTGGTGTTCGGCCATTGGGTGCAAATCCGCTAGGATAACTAAAACTCCAGCTGGCACCTGGATTTCCTGCTTGGCCACCAGTGTCGCTGGCACCTGGATATCCGCCGTATGCGCCACCATTACCTCCACCCCCGGTACCACCATTGAATCCGCCACCACCGCCGCCGCCGCCACCACCGTCGGTTGGATGACTTGCGCCTGCCTCGCCGTTAAATCCAGTAGCGGTTTGACCATGCGGTCCGGGACTATCTCCGCCACCACTCTGATTGCCTGCGCCACCACCGCCACCACCCCCGGCTGCTACAGCTTGCAATGTATTATTTTGTAATAAAATAGTTGATCCACCGCCGCCACCTCCACTGCCACTAGTGGGTATAGGTCCTGCACTGCCGCCAGGTGCACCCGAAAAACTGGTTCCACTGTTGATGGCCAACGCCACGCCAGCAGGGCCGCCTGAGTTAAATCCCACGATTCTTATGGTGTGATTGCCACCGGTCACTGTGATATTGTTGGTGGCCGAACTGGTAAATGTATCCGAAGATGATGCCACACTGACTCCATCTAGATACACTGTGGCGCTGTTGTCAAATGCCGTTTGAAAAACATACACACCTGTGATGGGAAAATTCACAGTGGTTGAAACATCTAGATTGCTGGCACCATTGGCATTCCATACAGCATAGGCGTTCATGAAACTGCTCCAGGCATAGCTCAGGGTCACTGCCACCAGGCCGTTGGTGCCGGCCAATTGTCTGGTGTCAAATACACTGTATCCAATATAGCCTGCGCCGCCACCACCGCCACTTGCACCGCCACCCCCTGAGCCACCACCGCCACCTCCACCAATTGCTACCAGCAGCTGGTCACCTTTACTGGTACCAAATGTGGCGATTGAAAAACCACCCCCGGTACCATTTCCTCCTGATCTCGAATCATTACCGCCACCGCCACCCCCGCCACCCCACAGGTAAGCAGTTATACTGGCATTGGTATTCAATGGATATACCGTGAGGCTTTGCACTGAATTGGTATATCCTACCGGTCTAGATTGTATTGGCATTGTGACTTTGAATTAGGTTGTATAAACTTGATACCAGATATCACCATTGCTGCCACCGCTGGGCAAATTAGTGCTGATAGTTCGCACACCATATCCATTGGAACTGGATGCTATGGCCAAGGTTATGTTGGTACTTAATGCACCGCCTCCACTTAGCCCGCCACCCGCGATCACCTGTCTTGTGATGCCTACTGCACCGAGATTTGTCAAGGCATTGGCATAGTCTCCGGCACCGGTACCACCGGCTGTGATGGCCAATGGAGTTATTCCTGTTATCGTGCCTCCAGTGATCTGAGCGTTGGCTGATATTAAATTGCCTTGTGTAGTCGAATTGGTCATGTTGATATTGGTCATTGACCCACCGCCAATTGACACAGCAGATGCATCCTGTGTGGCGATACTGCCCAATCCAAGATTCAACCTAGCAGCGGATGCTGTACTAGCGCCAGTACCGCCCGATAACACCGGCAATGGGGTGATACCACTTATCACTCCACCCGTGATCGCAACAGCATTGGCATTCTGTGTAGCAATTGTGCCCAATCCTAGATTGGTACGTGCTTGTGATTGTGTGGCACCGCCGGTACCACCGTCTATCACAGCCAATGGAGTGATACCTGTGATTACTCCTCCTGTGATGGTCACAGCTGATGCACTTTGAGTAGAGATGCTGCCCAATCCTAGATTTGTTCTAGCATCGGTTGCATTGTTGGCGCCAGTTCCACCATCGACCACTGCTAGAGAAACGATGTTGTTTATGGATCCACCTGTGATGGCCACATTGTTGGCGTTTTGTTCTGAAATAGTACCCAGTCCTAACCCGACCCGGGCATTGGCCTGTGTATCGCCACCGGTGCCACCTGAATTGACAGGCAACGGTGTGATACCATTGATTGTGCCACCGGTGATATTCACTGCGTTGGCATTCTGCTGACTCATGCTGGGCAGGGCGTTGGTCCAGTTGGTTACAAATCTTGTGGTAGCAATCTGTGTGTTGCTGATGGTGATATCTGCTGTGGGCGCCAGTGGCAATCCAGTGAACTCCGGGCTGATTTTCTGTGCCTGCACAAATGCCGTGGTGGCCACCCGTGTGCTGTTATCAGTGGATGTGGCTGTGGTGGCCAATGGTGTGCCTGTGAATACCGGGCTGATCTTCTGTGCTTGTACAAATGCTGTGGTAGCCATTCGGTCATCATCTGCTGATCCGGTTACAGTTGGACCTGTAGGCGATCCAGAAAATGCCGGACCAGTTGTGACAAACGCTGTGGTAGCGATCTGTGTGGAATTTGTTCCTATTCCTGCTGTGGGTGCAGTTGGCACACCTGCAAACATGGGACTGTTGGTCACAAAAGCAGTAGTAGCCAGTTGAGTAGTTGCTGTGCCGGTGCCGGCAGTGGGTGCAGTTGGCGTGCCGGCCAGTGCTGGACTATTGGTCACAAACGCTGTGGTAGCCAGCTGAGTGGTTGCTGTTCCTGCGGCAGCAGTGGGTGCGGTAGGAATGCCTGTGAATGCAGGGCTGATCTTTTGTGCTTCCACATAGTTGATGCTGGCAAGATCAACAAACACATTGGTGCTGCTATAAACTGCTAGTATATCATCAGAACTGTTATAGTATAGCTGACCGAGCACAGGTTGTGTGGGCGGTGTGGTATTGCAGAAATTCTCCAGCAGATACACATAATTTTCGTTTTCATAAACACCATATTCCGTAACGGAGCGACCCACTAGTGCGAGATCCGTGGCGGTAGTGTTTACTGTTCCGTCGGGTACAACCGCTACGATTTGCCCACGGCTATTGTTGATGATGTAGCTCATTTAATGCTCCAATTTTATGTATTTAGCCTGTGCCTGCTTGTATCAGCAAGCAAAAACTTTTGGTAAATACTGCACTAGGACACTCTATCTATGACTCAGCAATACATTGACACCGGTAACACTGCCAATGACGGCACCGGTACCCCTTTACGCGATGCTTTTGATATCTGCAACAGCAACTTCACTGAGCTGTACGGAATCGGTGGTGTCACAGGTATCCAAAACGGTAACTCAAATGTCCAGGTGATCACCAACAGCACCGTGAATATCAGCAGCAGAGGCACAGCCAATGTGCTAGTTGTGTCTGGAACAGGTGCCACATTACAAGGACTATTCACCGGAAATGGTATCATCAGCGCCACCGGCAACATAGTGACCAGTGGTCTATATGTGGGCAATGGATCAGCACTGACCGGGGTCGTGTCCAGTCCTGCTGCCAGCTTGATCACCGGCGCTACTTTGAGTTCTAATGTGACTACCAGCAGTTTGACCACGATTGGTACATTGGGCAGCTTGAGTGTCACAGCCAACGTGCAAGGTGGTAATATACGCACAGTTGGACAGGTTTCAGCTACTGGAAATGTCAGCGGCGGCAACTTGATTGCTACCAGCGCCATGATCGCCACAGGTAATGCCACTGGTGGTAATATAACCACAGCAGGTCAAGTGAGTGCTGCCGGCAACATCACCAGTGCTGCTAATGTAGCAGCGGCTTATTTTACAGGCAACGGTAGTGCGCTGACCGGAGTTGTTGCCACCACCTCTGCTGCGTTATTGACCGGATCCACACTTAGCGCCAATGTTACTACCAGTAGCCTGACCAGTGTGGGCACACTGAATTCTTTGGCCATAAGCAATGCGTTGGGCGGGACTGGTAATGTCACAGCCAACAATGTCAACGCCACCATAGCAGTATCAGCCACGGGCAATGTTGTGGGCGGCAATATAATAACTTTGGGCGTGATATCCGGCGCCAGCGCGGTGCTCACAGGAGATATCAGCAGCGCAAATATCACAGCCAATCTCACCGGCGGCAACATTGCTGGTAACAACGTCAATGCCACCACGCTGGTAACAGCAGCCAGGGTCAGTGCCACGGGCAATATCACCGGTGGAAATGTATTGACTGCAGGATTAATTTCGGCCACGGGCAACATCACCGGTGGTAATCTGTTAGGAACTGTTGCCACAGCAGCACAGACCGGCATTACCAGTGTGGGCACATTGACTTCACTCACAGTTACTGCCAATGTCACAGGTGGTAATATATTGACAGCAGGATTAATTTCCACGTCAGGCAATATTGCTGGGGGTAACATAACTGTTGGAAACATCACCAATGGTAACATTATCAGTAGTGCATTAGCACAAGCAGCAGTGGTATCAGCCAGTGGAAATATGATTGGTGGTAACATCATCACACCTGGTGTGATTTCAGCCACTGCTAACATCACGGGTGGCAATCTGTTCTCAGGTGGTGCATTAACAGTCAGTACAACCATTGATGCCACCGGCAATATCACCGGTGGCAATCTCATCGTGGCTGGTGTCATAACCGGTACTGGTAATTTTAGTGTGACCGGAAACATAACTGGTGGTAATGTGCTGGGTGGTGCCAATGTGAATGCTACCACTCATACAGGTACCACAGTCTCGGTAACAGGCAACATTATCGGTGGCAACGTGTTAGGTGGCGCAAATGTCAATGCTACCACTCACACCGGAACCACAGTTTCAGTAACCGGCAATATCACTGGTGGCAATGTGCTGGGTGGAGCTAATGTCAATGCCACAACACACACAGGTAGTACAGTGAGTGTGACTGGTACTATGACCGGTGGCAATGTGATATCGGGTGGATTCATAACTGCTGTGGGTAACATCTCTGGCGGTAACCTTATAGTTGTTGGTATTTCGGGTGTGCTGACCACAGCATCACAAACCAATATCACCGCGGTGGGTACATTAGGATCTCTGAGTGCGACAGGCAATGTAGACAGCGGGAATCTACGTACAGCTGGATTAATCTCGGCTACCGGTAATATCACAGGTGGAAACATAAATGGTGGTGCCAATGTGAATGCCACAACTCATACAGGTACCACAGTCTCTGTAACCGGCAACATCACCGGTGGCAACGTGAATGGCGGTGCTAATGTCAATGCCACATTGATATTGGGTACCACAGTAAGTGCAATTGGAAATGTGGTTGGTGGCAACGTAAATGGTGGTGCAAATGTGAATGCCACATTATTGTCTGGCACCACAGTGAGTGTTATTGGCAATGTGATCAGCAACAACATCCAAACCACTACTTCTATTACCACTGCAAATGCCACAGTTTCTGCACAATTGGTGATACCATTCTTTTCATCAAATCCGGCCAGCGCAGCGGCCGGTAGTTTCTATTACAACACAGCATTTGGTGTGTTGAGATTTTACAACGGCGCAACCTGGGTGAACGTTTAACACCATGGCACAACCAATCTGGATCACCCAACCGGGATTGATAGGAGTCATACCCGAAGGGGTATTCTATCAATCTACATTGTTTGCGGACACTGCGGTATTGCCATTGAACATCGTGTGTACTGCGACCAATGCAACAACCAACACTATCACTTGCAACAGCACCGTCGGACTTTATCAAGATCTCAATTTGATGTTTGAAGGTGCAGTGTTTGGCGGGGTGGATCCTTTTGTGCGATATTTCATATTAGATGTGGTCAGCAGCACACAATTTAGGATCACCACAACAGAATTCAGCACAGTTCCGTTACAACTGACCACTGCTGCAGGGTCCATGACCCCTGTGATTAGACAGCACGTTTATTTTGCTCTTATTGCCGGTAGTCTTCCTCCGGGCATACAATGTTCTGACAATGGATTAATCGTAGGGGTGCCGCAGGCAGTGGCCAGTTTGCAAGGTGTGCCATTCCAAGTCAATAGAGATGTGGTTAGCAAATTTGTTGTACGTGCATATACCAAACTGGCAGATGGCTCAACTGATCGTATCAAAGACCGTACATTTGAATTGATAGTTACCGGAAATAACGTGCCTGACTTTGCCACCCCATCCGGATCCATTGGCACCTTCTACGACAGCGATCGTGTGGATTTTCAATTTGAAATTGTTGGCACCGATCCAGGTGATACCAATGTGGTCACTGTGGCATCGGGGGAATTGCCCGGCGGGCTGTCAATATCTGCCAATGGTTTATTATCCGGATATATCTCACCCACACCCAATGTGGACAAGCCGCCTGGGTATGATCTCACATCATCTGGCACGCAACCATATGACTTTATTGTAAGCGCAATCAGCAAAAACTTTGAATTTACTTTGCAGGTGTCGGACGGCAAAAGTGCTAGCCAACGTACCTTCTATATGTATGTTTACGACCGTGCTAGTCTCACCGGTGACGACACCATCTTCACTGCCGACACAACCATAATCACCGCGGATGAGACTCCGTATCGCAGACCTTTCTTGATAAATTCTTTGCCAAGCGATCTAGGCAAAGTACGTGGCGACAACTATTATGCTTATCAATTCCGTGCTAATGACTATGATACCAGTGATCTGACCTACGCTATTGCTGTGAATAAAGGTTCAGGATTTGCGCCCGGGCTGGGATTAGATCCGTCATCTGGCTGGTACTACGGTTATATTCCCAATCAAGGTGTAACCGAAGTCACATACAGCTTTAATGTGTATGCCCGGCAGACCGAGGTAGTAGGAACTGCTATTACCTGTACCGCTACCACAGCTGGCACCAATATCATAACCTGTAACAGTACCACACAATTAGGTCCGGGCACCGCGGTTATATTTTCCGGCACTGTGTTCGGCGGGGTGAGTTCAGACGCCACTACCATGTACTTTGTTGATACAGTGGTTGGCAGTACCCAATTCACGGTTACCTCGAATTTGATGCTGAATCCCAATTATCCTGCAGAACTACCGGCATATATTCCTGACGGTAATCCTGTAACACTGACTACTGCGTCTGGTTCAATGACAGCCAGTCTGGTCATAGCCAGCGATCCGTACCCATTCTCAATCACTGTGGTAGGTGAGGTTGATACCGAAGTCACTTGGATCACTCCTGCTGATCTTGGATCAATTGAAAATGGATCTACCAGCATACTCAAGATTGAAGCAGTCAACCGCGGCGGCAGAGAACTAAGTTATCGTCTCAAGAGTGGTGCATACAATCTCTTACCACAAGGACTAGAACTATTACCCAGTGGTGATATTGTAGGAAGGACCACATTCAACACATTCGCAGTGGATCTTGGTGCCACTACATTTGATAAAACACAAGCCGTGGTGTTAAACACATCCATTGGCGAAACAGTGTTTGATACCCAATTTACTTTCACAGTGAATGCTTATGCAGTGGATACCGGACAACTCACATATGATGTAGTTGATGTAACTGTGACTAATGGCGGATCAGGATACAGCAGCGTGAATCAACCAGCATTGCAATTCAGCTCGCCCGTGGGTGCCGCTGCACAACCAGCAGTGGCCGGTACGGTAACTGTGGATGCAGGAGTGATCACAGCAGTAGCAGTGGATGATTTTGGAGCAGGATATACTGTGCCGGCCACACTTACGATCACAGCCGGCTACGGAGGCTCAGGTGCTGTGCTCACACCTGTCATGCGCCTTACTGGAGCATTGGATGTGGTCAGTGTGTTCAAGACATTCACAGTCAAAGTCAATAGGGTATATAACAAACCTTATCAGAATCTCAGTGTGCAGGCCATGCCACCATTGAATGACCGTGTGTTGATCAATAGCCTGTTGGATAATGACACAATCTTTATCCCTGCTTACATTTATAGACCTGATGATCCAAATTTTGGAAAGAGCCGGCGAGTGGTATATCAACACGCTTTTGGATTGGCACCGGACGTGCTAGATACTTATGTGGCCAGTTTGTATGAAAATCACTATTGGAAAAATCTTGTGTTGGGAGAGATAGCCACCGCGCAGGCAACCGATGAGTTGGGCAACGTGATATACGAAGTGGTGTATTCTCGAATAATCGACGATCTTACCAATGCTGCTGGACAGAGTGTGAGCAAGATTGTGGCATTGCCCTATGCGATCACTGATCCATTGGACGGCAGCAGCCAAATCAACGTGGTGTATCCCAACAGCTTGCAGAACATGCGTGACCAAGTGATTGATGTGGTAGGGCAGATATCAACCAAATTGCCAGCATGGATGGTCAGCAAACAAGCAGATGGGCGTGTGCTGGGATTCACACCAGCCTGGGTGATCTGTTATACCCAACCCAATAGATCAAAACAGATTGCGTATTACATTCAAACACAGTTTGGAGTACAGCTGAACCGGGTGGATTTCAAAGTAGATCGATATGTGCTGGATAGTACATTGAGTAAGAATTGGGATACTACAACACAAGATTGGACTCCTACTCCCAGTCTCACAACATTTGATCGTTACGCCACAGTGGATTTCCAGGATGCAGGGATGGTCACTTATGCCACTAGATTGGCGTTTGCAGATGTCAATGCACAATCAATAGAATATATCAATAACCTGGGTGGATTGGATGGTCCGATCAATGCAGCACTGATTGATGGTGGAACACTGGTTTTTGCCAAACAAGAAGCATACGATGATTATGCCACAACCGATGATGCATGGCAATACTATACTGCTACCTACGATAGTGGTCCATATTCTCCCGAAACATCAGGGTCAAGTTATGATGCATCGACCACAGTGGCCGGCGGCGACACCGTATCATGCACAGCCACATCATCTGCGACAGACCGTGTTACCTGTACTGATACCAGTTTAATGACAGCAGGTGATACCATATGGTTCACCGGTGACGATCTATCTGGATTAGTGTCGGGCACAACAGATTCAGCCAATGCCATAATCAGAACATTTACTATTCTAACTGTGGATAATGCCACACAGTTCACACTGGAAGATCCATCCACACCGGGTACCGCATACCAATTATCCACAGCCGCTGGCAGTATGAGTGCAGGATTCAACAACCAACGAATGGCTATCTGGAATATTTCTGTAAGTTCAGACAGCATAGTAACATTGACCCTGGCCCAACAGACTGGACAAAATGAGTATGTGGCTGTACAGCAAGGCGTACAATACAACAGCACTCAGCTGTATTTTGCCAGCAGCCCCCCGGCTGGATTGACACGGGTGACCTGGACTCCGGTACAAGAAAGTTCCAGCACACAGACCATATTTGACGAAGGTAGCGTGGCCTGGATCGAGCCTGTGGATATGTACGATCCAACAGATACCTATGATAAATATCTGGTATTCCCCAAGGCCAACATCTTGGTTTAACAAATAAAAAATATGACAAGTAGCATCAATCCAAACCTTATCAACGGAGCATACCCAGTGGCTGGTCAAGACAACAGCACCAAAGGCATGCGTGATAATTTTACCAACATCAAGACCAATTTCGAGTATGCTGCGTCTGAGATCACCGCGTTGCAGTCTAACACAGTGACAACAGGTGCAGGAGTGACCAATGACTTTGGTGGTGCAGTGTTAGTGGATGCACAGATACGTGATTTCTCTGCCACACGTTATGCCATTGGCACCACAAGCGGAACAGTCACAGTAAATTATGCCAACGGACAATATCAAACATTGACCACATCGGGATCAGTTACATTAGCATTCAGCAACTTCCCGGCATCAGGGCAGCAAGGTTGGATCATAGTACGTGTGACTGTGGCCAGCACAGCGCACACATTGACATTGCCAGCAGCAGTGGGCACCGGTGCTAGTGCAGCATCGATATTGGGCATACAAGGTATCTCTGGCCAGGTGATCACATTTGCAGAAACTGGCACATACGAATTCTACTTTGACACAGACGATGGCGGTGCCACAATCTATCTTAGTGAATTAACCCGACCGCGCAACCGATTTATCAACCCATTATTCCTGACCGGCAGTGAGGATTTGGCAGCCAGTGCTGCTGCTAGCCTGACCAAGACCACCAGTTATTTCACCACAGCCGCTGCCGAAACTGCCACATTGGCAGCAGGCACAACCGGACAGATCAAAGTGTTTAGCGCAGTGGCCATAGCATTAGGCAGCATGGTTATTACTGTGACCAATGCTGGCTGGAAAGCCAGTGGAACCGGAACTATCACTTTTGCCACACTGGGCTGTGGCTGCACCTTACAATATACCAATTCCAAATGGTTCTGCATTGGCAATAATGGCTGCACGTTTGCGTAATTGTACAAGGATCAAGAATGTCAAGTAACATAAACCCAAATATCATCGACGGAGCCTATCCAGTGGCCGGGCAGGACAACAACAGCCAAGGCTTCCGCGATAATTTCACCAACACCAAAACCAATTTCCAATATGCGGAAAATGAGATCAACGACCTACAATCCAAAGTGTTGTTAAAAGCAGCATTGACCGGAACCACCCTAGACAACAACATGAATGATGCTTTGTTGGTGGGTGCGCAGTTGCAAGACATTAGCGAAGTCAAAACAGCATTGACCACTACCAGTGGAGCAGTCGCTATCAACTACTCAACTGCACCATATCAGACCATCAGCACCACTGGCAGTATCTCGCTGACATTTACTAATTTTCCTCCCACAGGACAGTATGGCTATATCAAACTACAGATAAACATAACCAACATTGCCCACACACTGACCTTGCCGGCTTCGGTTACACTGGGAACTTCGGGTATCCAAGGATATTCAGCAGGAGTGATCACATTCAGCTCAACTGGCTATTATGAGTTTGCTTTTGGTACATACGATGCCGGTACCACTATAACCATGTTTGATCTAAACCGTGCGCTGACCAATTTTACATCTTTCTCTGTTGCATCATTTAGTGCGACTGGTAACATCGCAGGTGGCAATGTTACCACAGCAGGACAAGTAAGTGCCACAGGTAACATCACCGGTGGGAATTTGCTCACAAGTGGATTGATCAGTAGCGCCGGTAATATCACCGGTGGCAATATCACATCCTTGATCCGCCCACCAGCTGGCACAGTGACCTATGCACCCATGGTATATACTTCGGGTACCAATCTTACCACAGCCACAGCAGGTGCTATGGAATATGATGGCAAAGTGTTTTATGGAACTGGGCAGTCCAGTCAACGTGGTGTAATGGCCACACAACATTTTATTATTTTAACTACTGACTATGTTGGTAGCAATGTCAGCACAGCCCAGCAGGTATTTAATTCACCTGCTGGTGGTATTATCACACTACCAGCCAGTACCAGTTACTTTCTAGAAGGAATATATTACATTACCAGAGCTGCTGGAACCACCAGCCACACATTGAGCACATTGTTTGCGTTGGGTGGCACATTGACCAGTATCGCATACACCGCCGACACCACATCGACCACGGGCAACGCCCTGGGTGCAGTTAGTCGTATCTATGCCACAGCAGCCACAGCCACTGTGGTCACAGCAGCATCAACGTCGGCTACAGAAAATATCACAGTGGTCATCCGAGGTGTAGTGCGTACCAACACAGCAGGTACATTTACCCCACAGATACAATACAGCGCAGCGCCTGGCGGCGTGCCTACCATATTAACCAACAGTTATCTGAGATTGTTCCCAATTGGAACCAATACAGTAGCATCAGTGGGCAATTGGAGTTAGCCATAATCCTTGACTCCGGGTGCGGGGTATAGTATAATAGCACTATGGAACATCCTTTGATTGGTAATTTAGATGAGCTCACGGTCGAGGACCTTAGTAAACAAGTCACGGATCTCAATCACAAACTCACAATCGCCATGAGATCCGGTAACGGTCATCTATGCAATCAATTGCGTATGGCTATTGAAAGTTATCAGACCAAATATCAAGAAAAGGTCCAATCCACATATCGCAAGCAGATCGAAGACAGTAATTTCAACAGCAAGATTGATATCAAATGAACGTAAGATTGCATTATGAAACTGGCTTTTTGGCCGGTGTGTATTTTGATGATCGCTTGCAGATAAATTCTTATCAAGTGGGATTGAATCTGGTCACACGCACCGTTGATTCAGAAAACAGCAATATCGCACTGGAAAGAATCAAAATCTTTGTGGACAGCCTTAACAGCACAGTTTTTATAAACTCTTGCTGGCCGTTACATGAAGAAATGATGACTGACATGGGCATCGATATCACCACATTACCTGAAGAACCAGTTGATCAGATCGTGGGTATGATGTTATACTACAAGCTCAATGCCATCATGGAAGGAAGAATGGAAGTGGCACAGATAGAATTGAGTTCCAGCCTGGGAGATCATGTGTGCTATCTGCATGACGAAGAAGACTCTGCCGGACCGTTTGAACAAGATGGATGGTGGAATGATACCAGCGCACGTCGCAGATCAAAAACGTCCGGTGATTCAGAAACCAACGTGGTCAAGATCACTCACAAGAACTGGCGCGAGTTTGGACTAGGATGGCCAGACGATTCCACTAAAGATATTAAAACTGTGGTACATGCTAATTTTACAAAAAATGAAAAATGATCAGTATGGACAGATGATTTTTGATGAGCAGGACCTAGTAAATCAGATCATGCAAGGCAATCAAAAACTGGATGGGTATTGTGTGGATAACTCAGTGGATTTGACCCGGGCAGCAGATATCGTAGAAAATATGCCTGCACTGGTGGCATATCAGGAGCAAGGCATCGCAGTTGAAGAATTCGATCGCATGTGCCAACAGAACTGGCACATGCCCCGGGCATATCAAGATTTAGATATTGCCGAACTGGTGCTGAGCCTGTGCGATAATGATAGTGAATTACAAAGATGCGGTCAAGAACTGCTGATGTACCAAGAACGCGACTTGTTCAATCTATTGCGTTATTTAAAATATCTAGTGGATGTGATGAGCGACAATCAAGTGATTTGGGGTGTGGGAAGAGGTAGCAGTGTAGCCAGCCATGTGCTGTATAAATTAGGAGTGCATCAAATAGACAGTCTGCACTATGATTTAGATCCTGCTGAATTCCTGCGTTAAATAATATTTTAAGGAGTATTCAGATGTCAAAAGATTTATACAAAAGCGCCAATGGCAAAATGGTTGATATGGGTGCGTTACGTCAAAAAAATGAACGTGTTCGTGCAGTAGGCAATATGAAAGTAAATGCCCGTGGTGACCAGGTCAATGATGAAAACTCAGTAGTGGCCAGCCGCAACCAACAGATCAACAATCAATACAACAAACAAGTTCAAAACCCCCGAGGACCAAAATGACCAAAGCAGCATACGCAGCACACCGGCTACAACGCCGACAACTACGCCCGTTAAAAGATTCAGTGATCGTCAGTGATATGATATTTGATGTGCGTATCAGCACAGGAGGTATCATCATTCCCAACGACAATGGCAAGAGCACAGGTATCCGTCCCCGTTGGGGTCAGGTGTATGCAGTGGGTCCCGACCAGCAAGATGTCACAGCCGGACAATGGGTATGTGTTGAGCATGGCCGATGGACTCGTGGAATTGATATCGAGGACGAGTCAGGCAAAATCACTGTGCGCCGAGTTGATCCCAAAGACATCATGATGGTATCGGATCAGCAGCCCGACGACGACACGTTCTCCACAGCCATACACGTAGAAGCCAAACCTACACACATGCAACACAATTAACTCCATGGACGTACAACCCAAAGACACCAGCCGCGGACATTTCTATGTCAGCATTGTGAAGAGTTTTGTGAGAATATTTGCCGGAGTGGCCTTGATCAATGGCAGTTTGATCATTGCCGGAGTGAGTTTTATAGCAGCCGAACTGTTAGGCATTGTTGAGGAACTAGTGTAAAATGATTGATCGAGATGCAGTGAGAATGCGTATGGATGAACTGATGGAACCCATTGATCGCCAGATCATGATGAGTGACAGCAGAGAAGAATTGTTGATGATAGCCTGTGCTATGATGCAACGCACACACGAAATATTCGTAAATGAACTAGGTGAAAACGGGTCTAAACAAATGTACAAGGGTTATGTATGAAAGAACTTTGGGTTGAAAAGTATCGGCCGAACACAGTGGATGGTTATGTGTTTGTAGATGACCAGCAACGAGATCAAGTACAACAATGGATACGCGATGGCAGCATTCCACACCTCATGTTGAGTGGATCTGCAGGCACAGGCAAGACCACACTGGCTAAACTGCTGATCAATCAGCTGGAAGTAGATCAATACGATGTGATGTTTGCCAATGGATCCAAAGAAGCTCGTAAAGTAGAGTGGGTGGACAAGCTGATCAGCTTCTGCCAGACCATGCCGTTTGGCAAGTTCAAAGTGGTGTTGATCGACGAAGCTGACTACATGAATCCCAATTCTGTGCAGCCAGCATTGCGCAACTTGATGGAAGACTACAGTCAGACCGTAAGATTTATATTGACTTGTAATTTCCCACACAAGATCATTGCTCCGCTACACAGTCGTTGTCAAGGATTTCACATCGTCAAAACAGATCATGTGGAATTCACTGCCAGGGTGGCCACAGTATTGGTCACAGAAAACATTGAGTTTGATATTGATACCTTGGACAGCTACGTCAAAGCCACGTATCCAGACATGCGTAAGTGTTTGAATCTGTTGCAGATGAATTCACAGTCGGGCCAACTGTCCGCCCCCGGAGCAGGTGATCGCAGCGCCAGAGATTGGAAGTTAGATTGTGTACACATGTTCAAGCAAGGGCAGATACGCGAAGCTAGGGCATTGCTGTGTCAAAGTAGCACACCCGAAGATGCTGAAGACATCTTCCGTTGGATGTACGACAATCTTGAACTGTGGGGCGACACACCCGAGAGACAAGATCAAGCCATTGTGATCATTCGCAATGGTATTGTGAATCACAATGCTGTGGCAGACGCAGAAATTAATCTGAGTGCCACACTGATTGAATTGGGAAATATCGCATGAGGTATCTCATATTGACCTATTATAAAAAGGCCGACGGCAAAATCGACGAAGCCATGACTTTATCCCGCAATCTCAAACAACGAGATCTACAGATCGGCAGTGTGATCTTGGATTTCAAGAAACTGCAAGTGGTCAAAGCCAATTTAAATGGTGAGAGTGTGCCCAAAGATTTCAACCGGATCGTTGAATATTACATGCAGCATTACAAAAGCACCATTGAGCGACTGTTCAAAGAAAACGGCTACGAGATTGATTACAAGATCAAAGAAGCTGAGAGTACCACAGGCCAACCTGTGGTACACCAGTCAATTATCGACCATAAAGAGCTAGTACAGACCCTATGATCCGGTGACGTTGAACATCACGAGCTTCTAGCGAACACACTGATATTCCCTCTACTGGTTTTTTCTGCAATCGCTCACACAGATCCAACAATCCATTGTCACCGGTTGCTCGATCAGCCTGTTCCACGTCGCCGGTGATGACGATCTTGGAATTGGATCCTATGCGGGTCATTAACATCTTCACCTGGGCAGGAGTTGCATTTTGCATTTCGTCTGCTATTATCCACGAGTTTTTAAAGGTGCGGCCGCGCATGAATGCCAGAGGCGCAATTTCCACAACCTGATCTTCTATCATGGCTACGATGTCCTGGGCGCGATAATATTCACGCATGACGTCTAACAAAGGACGGGTCCATGGTTCCATTTTGGCCACTA
>Ga0304730_1000784_pt1 | contig 26055 bp, 26 predicted proteins | sample M_130628_MF_Meta_FD_190474 | JGI IMG/M metagenome (GOLD analysis project Ga0304730, IMG submission 190474) | Freshwater microbial communities from Lake Montjoie, Canada to study carbon cycling - M_130628_MF_MetaG (v2) (version 2) | ecosystem: Environmental > Aquatic > Freshwater > Lake | place...
CCATTCGTAATAATTTAGGCGAAGAATTGGGCCAGATCAAAGTGCCTACACTTTTAATTTGGGGTAAAAATGATAAAGTTACGCCTCCATTTGTAGCAGAAGATTTTCATAAATTGATTCCGAATAGTGAACTAGCTTTTATTGATCAATGTGGTCACGCGCCAATGATGGAAGTGCCTAATGCATTCAATGAAATTTTAGAGCAATTCTTAAAAGCACAAGCTTAATTAGTCTTATGCTAGCTGCAACCATTACTGTACAAGGGTTTCCCCTGCTTCATTTAGAAGATAAGGTGAGTTTTGCTTTACAGTGTATGGAGGATTTTGATGTGCAAGAATTAGCGGTAGTGAAAGAGGATTATTTTTTAGGGATCGTTCAAAAAGCAGACTTATTGGATACAGATGAAGCAGCTTCTTTAATGGTATTATCTGATCAGCTTAAAAAAATTATGATTGCAGATACAGCACATTTTTTAACTGCTTTAGACTTATTTGCAAAACATCAATTGAGTATTTTACCCGTAATGAATGAGCAACTGGAATGCATTGGAATGATTCCTCAAAAAAGTTTAAACGATGTCCTGGCTAAATTTTTAGGGGTTGATTCGCCTGGTGCTATTATCGTTTTATCTGTTGCACCATACCAATATTCACTAGCGGAAATGTCAAGATTGGTAGAATCCAATAATGCGCAAATTTTACAGCTGAATAGTTATTTTGACGAAACAAATGGGGCCATGATTATCACTCTAAAAATCAATAAAGATGAGGCGCAGGATATCATTGCCACTTTCCAGCGTTACGATTATCAATTAGTACAATATTTTGGTAAAACACCTTTGCACAATGATATCGAAGCGCATTACCATCATTTAATGAATTATTTAGATGTTTAAATCTATTGGCTTCAAATGCCTAGTCCTTATTTTTATTTTCATTGGTCAAATTGGGTACGCGCAAGTTAAAATCAGTACCATAGAAATTATAGGCAATAAAAAAACTAGAGATTATATTATTAAAAGAGAATTGCCTTATAAGGTTGGGGACCTATTGGAAAAGAATGAGCTCGATTCACTCAATATCGTTGCGCAACAGCAGTTATTTAATACGGCACTTTTTTTAGAGACCAGTGTGTCTTCTGAAATACTTGATAGCAGTTCGGTTAAGATTAACATTCAATTAAAAGAACGTTGGTATCTTTTCCCATTACCTTATTTTAGATGGGTAGATCGAAATTTTAACCAATGGTGGACCGAACAAAAAAGAAGTTTAGATAGGGTGAACTATGGTATCAATTTTAGACAAGCCAATGCGACTGGCAACAATGATAAGTTAACGATTGGCTATATTACAGGCTATACACATCAAACTACAATTAGGTATCAATTGCCCTTTATTGACAAGCAATTGAAATATGGCATGGGGTTGGGTTTCGCACAGTTCAATCAAAGAGAATTGAATTACGCTACTGTAGGAAATAAGCAGGTTTTTTTAAGAACAGAAGATCATATACGTAAAGGATATAGGGTAAATACAAATTTAACCTATCGTCCCAATTTATTTGAAAGACATGCATTACAAGTTGGAATAGGCAATGAATCCATATCAGATTCTGCCTTTGCGATTGCGCCCAATTTTTTACCGAATCATAAAAAATCATTTTCTTATCTAGATCTTAATTGGTCCTATTCAAAAATTCGTTTCGATTACAATGCTTATCCTACCAAGGGATCTAGTACTGAAATTGCGCTATCTCAAAGATTTTCAAAAGAAAGTAATTTATCTGCTATTCAAATAAGACAGATCGTAGCAAAGCCTATTGCACCTAATAGATTCATTTTAGCGGAATCTTTGACTATTGGAAGAACGATGCAACAATCTAATTATTCTGATCGAAAATTAATGGGGTATGGATTAATGCAAATGAATGGGTTAGATTATTATGTAGTGGATGGCAACGCAGCAACCTTATTTAAAGCTGCAATACATCAAAGAATTGGGTCCTATACGATCATTAATCCTTTGACAAAAAAATTCCTCCCATCTGTTAAATATACTTTTTGGATAAAGGCTTTTACGCAATTAGGATATGTCTATAGTTCCGAAAAAAATAAGGCGAATCCATTGGCTAATAGTTTGTTAAGAACAGCTGGCATTGGCGTAGATCTTATTAGTATCTATGATTTTGTGTTAAATATGGAGTATAGTATCAATCAATTGGGGGACAAAGGATTATATTTGCACGGCGGAATTAATTTTTAACTTTGTTTCATGAATGTAGCTATTTACAGTAGAGGCGTCGACTTGGACCAGCAACAGTCTTTAAATGACTTGATTGCTGAATTACAAAAGCATGACTTCACCATTTATATTTATGCTGGGTTGATCCAAAAATTTAATTTGGTGACTGCGGCAGATAAAAAATCACTTATTGTATTTGAACATTCATCTGATCTACATAATAATATTGATTGTTTAATCTCTTTAGGTGGCGATGGAACAGTTTTAGATGCCATTACTTTAGTGGGCGATACCCTGATTCCAATTTTAGGGATTAATTATGGACGCCTTGGTTTTTTAGCAACAATTTCTAAGGACGAACTAGCGATCATGGTGGAGGCTTTAGTAAATCGTTCTTATGTCATTGATAAAAGATCTTTAATTCATATTGATAGTAACCTACCAATTTTTAAGGATGCACCATTTGCATTAAATGAATTTGCAGTTCATAAACGTGATACTTCTCCAATGATCAAGATTCACACTTTTTTAAATGGAGAATTATTAAATTCTTATTGGGCAGATGGATTAATCATTGCTACACCTACTGGCTCAACCGGTTATAACATGAGTTGCAATGGCCCAATTTTATTTCCTGACTCGTCTAGTTTTGTCATTACTCCAGTAGCGCCACATAATTTAAATGTACGCTCTGTAGTAGTTCCAGACAGTTCGGTGATTTCATTTGAAATTGAAGGACGAACAGAGGAATTGATTTGCGCTTTAGATGCAAGAAAAGAAATTGTGCCTATTGGTATTCAAATAGCAGTTAAGAGAGAAGCGTTCTCTGTGCATTTTATTAGATTAAATGAAAACAGTTATTTGTCTACCTTAAGAACTAAGTTAACTTGGGGTTTAGATAAAAGAAATTAAGTATGTTAAAGCAATTTTATATTTTTTGTTTTTTGATTGCCATGATTCAAACGACTCAAGCACAGCACCTTCAATTGATTGAAAATAGAGGGGAGATTGGCGTGTTTGGAGGACGTTCTGGTTATATTGGGGATCTTGTTCCTGATATTTTATCCAATTATTATATGGGGGGGTTGTATTATAAAAAACAATACAATGATTATGCGGGTGTCAGATTAAATTATGAGAAAATAAAAATTGGATCAAACGATACGCTCTCTGCAAATATTTATGAGAAAAGAAGGGGGATGTATTTTTCGCGTGATTTTCATGATATAAGCTTACTTGGCGAATTTTATTTTTCAAGATTTTTACCAGACAGAAAAGGGTATCGATTCACTCCTTATTTAGGCATTGGAGCCGGATATCTTTTTGAATCTAAAGCATCAAAGTTTGGAATGGATAGTTTAAGTTCAATACTACTTCCCTTAAAAATTGACTCAGTTATTTTCCCAATAGTTGCCCCTAGTAAAGGAGTCCTTTATTTGCCCCTTCAAGTTGGTTTTAAATACAATTTGACACAACGGTGGAATATTTTTGTAGAAGCGATGTATAGATTTACTTTAACAGATGCATTGGACTTCTTTCCAGATGACCAAATTCTAATTCATACTCAAAAAGTAGCAACAGGAACCGATGTATATAAATACCAGGGTAGTCGTTCAGGGAAGGATCAGCTTTTCTCTTTAAAAGGTGGAATCTCTTACAATTTGATAAAAATTTATGGAGAAGAAAAATGGAAGCCGGGCAAAAAATCAAAATCAGCTGCCCTTAAAGAGAAGGGATCTAGCGAAAAAAAGCCCGGGTTTTTTAGTAGACTCAAATTTAAGCGTAAATAACCTGTTGATTTTCTTAATTTTACAACATGGACAAATTGGATTTACATAGACTTCCCAAACATATTGCTATTATTATGGACGGCAATGGCAGGTGGGCCGAGGAACAGGGACAGGATCGTTTATATGGTCATTATCATGGTGTCATCAGTGTTCGCAAAGTGGTGGAGGCGGCAACTGAAATAGGCATTCAATACCTCACTTTATATGCATTTAGTACGGAAAACTGGGATCGGCCAGAGGCTGAAGTGCTTGGTTTGATGTCCCTATTTGTAGATACAATAAGCAAGGAAGTACCAGATTTACATCAAAATAATATTAGGCTACATTTTATTGGCAACTTAGATCAATTGCCAGAAGAAGCACGCGAGGCCCTAGCCAGTGCAACCAATATAACCGCACAAAACACTGGTTTACAATTAGTTATTGCATTAAGCTATAGTAGCCGATGGGAAATTATCCAGGCTGCTAAGTCCCTTGCTGAGCAGGTTAAGGCAGGCCAATTGGATCCAATTCAGATAGATGAAGCCTGTTTTGTGCAATCTCTGTCTACCAAAGACTTCCCAGATCCTGAACTTATGATCAGAACCAGCGGAGAGTACCGAATCAGTAATTTTCTACTCTTTCAATTGGCCTATGCTGAGCTTTATTTTACCGAAACACGTTGGCCAGCTTTTGGAAAAGATGCTTTTATTGAAGCGATTATGGCTTATCAGTCTAGAGAACGCCGATTTGGTAAAACTAGTGCTCAAATCAACCTAGATATATAAAATTATTAACTTGTTTTTTTGGCTTTTAACAAAGACTTTGAAATATTACGAGTAATTTGCGCCTCTTATAAATTATACATATATAGCCCACTAGCAGATGCAGAAATTGACCCAGTTTACTATAGGAATTCTCTCCTTACTTATCTTATCCACCTCTAGTTTTGCCCAAGACCAAAAAGGGCAGGATTCAGTTAGCCAGATCAATGTTAAGTTGCTGGGGATCTTAAATCAAAAAACACCTACTAAGTACAAGATTCGTGCTATTAAAGTCGTTGGTAACCAATTCTTTGACGAAAACTTATTGTTATCCTTATCCACGCTAAATGAGGGGGATGAAGTGACTTTGCCTGGGGGAGATAATTTTGCCAAAGCCATTCGAAAATTAATGGATCAAAATTATTTCAGTGATGTAAGTGTTTATTTAACAGATGTAAAAGGGATTGAAATTGATGTAGAAATCAATGTGGTGGAAAGACCAAGATTGTCTCGATTTAATTTCACAGGCATTAAAAAATCAGAGACAGAAGAACTTTCAGGTAAAACTGGTTTGACACCTAATAGAGTTGTCACTGATAATATGCGCATTACTGCAATCGAAGGCATTAAAAAATTCTATGCAGAAAAAGGTTTTCAAGATGCGAGTGTTCGTATTAAAGAAACAAAAGACTCAGTTCGTAAAAATCAATTAGTACTTGATTTTATTGTAAATAAAGGACCAAAAGTAAGAATCAATAATATCAATTTTGGGGGTAATCTAATTGAAGAAACTAAATTAAAGAAAAGCTTAAAAGAGATCCACGAAAAATCTCGCTTAACCTTATTTCCGGTGAATGACAAACCTGCCATTGTAAAAACCTCGCCATATACTTTTGATCAATATTTAAAAGAACGCGGTTACTTAACTTTTTCAAAAACAAAAAAAATATTAAACCCGTACGCAAGAATTGGTTTTTCTTCTTCAAAGTATGATATCAAAAAATACGACGAGAGTAAGGATAATCTATTGAACTACTATAATTCTTTAGGTTTTAGAGATGCAGTGATTGAAAGAGACACAATTTACCATAATGCGGTAGGGCATTTAAATATTGATATGCAAATCAAAGAAGGACGTAAGTATTTCTTTGGTAATATTAGCTGGAGAGGCAATACAAAATATCCTGATTCTGTTTTATCAAGTATATTGAATATTAAAAGAGGAGATATCTACAACAGAGAAACCTTTTTTAATAAATTAGGTAAAACGCCTACAGCAGAAGGAGGAGATATTAGTGGTATTTACCAAGATGATGGTTATTTATTCTTTAGCATCAACCCAATTGAGACTGCTGTATACAATGACACAATCGATTTTGAAGTAAGAATACAAGAAGGTCCTCAAGCAACTATTAAAACCATTCGTATTGCAGGTAACGAAAAAACGAAAGACTTTGTTGTACGTCGAGAAATCAGAACAGTACCAGGTGATAAATTTAGTCGTTCATTATTGATTCGTTCTCAGCGTGAGATTTCTCAATTAAATTATTTTGATCAAGAGAAAATTAAAATTGATCCTATTCCTAATCCAGAAGACGGAACAGTAGATATCAATTATGGTGTAGAAGAAAAATCAAGTGACCAATTAGAATTAAGTGCTGGATGGGGTGGTTTTATTGGATTGACTGGAACATTGGGGGTGACTTTTAATAACTTTTCGTCAAAAAATATTTTTACTAAGAAGGCTTGGGATCCATTGCCAATGGGGGATGGTCAAAAATTAAGTATCCGTTTTCAGAGTAATGGTAAAGCTTTTAGATCTACGAATTTCTCATTCACTGAACCTTGGTTTGGTGGTATCAAACGTAATAGTTTAACAGTAAGCGTTTATAATACAAAATTTGGACAAACCTTTGATCAATTGACAGGAATGTATGATCCAAACGCAGCTAATTCAAGGTATATTTCGACCACTGGTGCGACGGTTTCTTTTGGTCGTCAATTGTCATGGCCAGATGACTTTTTCTCTTTAAGTATGGGCGTGAACTACACACGTTATACTTTAAAGAATTATGCGATTGATCCATTTAACCTGCCAAATTTTGACAATGGTATTGTCAATAATTTAAACCTTAGAATTGCCTTACAAAGAACTTCTGTAGATCAACCTTTGTTTCCAAGAACAGGTTCTACTTTTTTATTGAGTGCCCAATTGACACCTCCTTATTCTTTATTCGATCCTAATTTTGCAACTAAGCAAAATCCATACGAATTATTAGAATACAACAAATGGCGTTTTAATGGAGAATGGTATGTGCCATTGGGCAAACCAGCAGGAGAAGATCGTAACAAGCAGTTTGTTTTAAAGTTTGCTGCAAAATATGGTTTCTTAGGAAGGTACAATTCATCAATTGCTATTTCACCATTTGAACGTTTCCAAGTAGGGGATGCAGGTTTGAGCAATCAATTTGCATTATTAGGTTATGATATCATTGCACAAAGAGGTTATCCTGTTTACGAATCCTCTAATCCAAAAATCAATCCTGATCAACAATCTTCAAGACAAAAGTTTACCATTTTTAATAAGTATGCTGTTGAAATTAGATACCCATTAAGTTTAGCAGCAAGTAGTACCATTTATGCATTGGGCTTTTTTGAAGCAGCCAATGGTTGGTATAGTATGAAAGAATACAATCCATTTAAATTGAGAAGATCGGTTGGTGTGGGAATGCGTTTCTTCTTACCGATGTTTGGTTTGCTTGGATTTGATTATGGTATTGGTCTAGATCGTTTAGATGGAACCAATTCATTGAAGGATGCAGCTAGATTCACCTTTATGTTAGGATTTGAACCTGAATAATATCAATCCATTGCCTCAAATAAATACCTCTATTATGAAATATAACAAATTGTTTTTATTGGGTGTTGTACTCCTTGGGTTATCCTTTACTGCACAAGCACAATCCAAATATGCAGTGATCAATACCAAGTATATTTTAGACAGAATTCCTGAATACAAGGAAGCGGATAAGAAATTAAAAGCCTTGGGTGATCAATGGCAACAAGAAATTGATGAGCAACAAATGATCTTGGACAAAATGTACAAGAACTATGAAGCAGAGCAGTTTATGTTGTCCGAAGATTTGAGAAAAAAGCGTGAAGATGAGCTGTTTATGAAAGAAAAGGCCTTGCGTGATCTGCAAAAAAAGCGATTCGGTTATGAGGGGGATTTGTTCAAGGAACGCCAAAAATTAGTGAAGCCTATACAAGACAGGGTCTATAATGCAGCTCAAAAAATGGCTACCGCCCGTTCGTATGACTTCATTTTAGATAAAAGTGAAGGAATTACCATTATATTTGCAGACCCTAAGTTGGATAAAAGCGACGATATTTTAAAAGAATTAGGGGTAATCAATAATTAAACAAACAAACAAAAATAGACATGAAGAAAGTTTTATTTGCAGCCATCTTGTTAGTGGCATTTGCTTTCGGTAACAGTGCGACTGCACAAACAAAAATTGGTTATTTCGATGACCAAAGCGTAATCGCTTTATTTCCTGGTATCCAAGAAAAATTAGATACAGTATTAAACTCTTATGCTAAGGATTCTTTACAAGATGAGTACAACTACACTTTAAAGGATTATCAAGTAAAAGATAGTATCTACAGAAGAGATTCAGTTGATTTGTCTAAAAGACCAAAGGCTTTACAAATGGCGACTGACGATTTAAATAAATTAAAATACAAGTTGATCAACTGGCAACAGTACCAACAACAGATGATGGAGCAAAAGCAAGAAGGCTTATTGTTACCTTACAGACAAAAAATTGCTCAAGCATTGAGTGAAGTAGTTGCAGAACAAAAATACAATTTGGTATTGAAGGCAGACGCTTTGTCTCCTTATGCTCAACCATCTATCGCTGATAACTTAACAATCCGTGTCGCTTTAAGATTAAAGCTTCCAGTTCCAAAGGATATCGAAGATGCATTCAAGGCTGCGACAGGTGGTGCGGCTAAGCCAGCGACTCCAGCTAAAAAAGGATAATATTTTAACTAAAATAGTTTAATACACCTCGTTGTTTTACAACGGGGTGTATTAGTTTTACGAAAACAGGGAACACAAATTTTATGCAAGCACCCATTGGCGTTTTTGATAGCGGTTATGGTGGTCTAACCATCTTAAAAGAATTGAAGCAGCAATTGCCTCAATATGATTATATCTATTTGGGAGACAATGCCCGTGCACCCTATGGTACAAGATCATTTGATACCGTATACCATTATACATTAGAAGCAGTTGAATGGTTTTTTAAACAAGGTTGTAGCTTAGTTATTTTAGCATGTAATACAGCATCTGCTAAGGCACTTAGGAATATCCAACAATTGGACCTGCCTCATATGGCACCAGATAAAAGGGTATTAGGTGTCATCAGACCTAGTTCAGAAATCTTAGGTACTTATTCTTTCTCGCATCACCTTGGTATTTTAGGAACAACAGGTACGATTCAGAGCGAGAGTTATCCTATTGAGTTGGCAAAATTTGCACCAGAGGCATCCATATTTCAACAAGCCTGCCCTATGTGGGTACCATTGATCGAAAATGGGCAACAAGATGGCCCAGGTGCCGATTACTTTGTACAGTTATACATTGACCAACTATTTGCCCAATCCTCCAAAATTGACACCGTATTGCTTGCCTGTACCCATTATCCATTAATGGAAAAAAAGATCCAAAGCTTTTTGCCAGAACATGTCAAATTAGTGACCCAAGGGGATATTGTTGCAAAGAGTTTAGCTACTTATTTGCAAAATCACCCCGAAATGGATCAAAAATGCTGCAAAAATGGTCAATTACAGTTTTTTACTACAGACAATCCTGTAAGCTTTGAGGAACAAGGAAGTTTGTTCTTTGGCCAAAAAATTGCGGCAAATCACACAGATTTAGCTTAAAAATTCAAAAAAAACCCTATTTTTGCCGTCCTTTCACAGCTAGTGGTATGGTGACTGCTATAAGAACGGATTTGAATATAAAGTATTAAACCTCAAGGGCAGATAGGAATAATCCTAATAACCCGCAAAAAAAAGTATATTATGAAACGTACATTCCAACCTCATAAACGTCGTCGTAAATCAGTTCATGGTTTCCGAAAGCGTATGGAATCAGCTAATGGTCGTAAAGTATTAGCAAGTCGCCGTAAGAAAGGACGCAAGAAACTAACTGTATCTAGCGAGAAAGGATTAAAATAATTTAATCTCTATTCGTAGAAACTTATAATTTTAAAGTCCACTCGTTTTCGGGTGGACTTTTTTAATGTATGATTCATAAAAATATAAACAAGTATATTCATTTTTGGCAAAGATTTTTACATATCAACAACAGGATAAATTAAAGAGCAGGAAGCAAATGCAAAATTTATTTGCTTTAGGCAAGTCCATGTCTTATGCGCCGCTCAGGTTAATCTATACTTTAGAAAATATTTCTGACGAACATCCAACAAATCCAACACCACTGATTATACAGACTGGGGTAGGTGCACCCACTAAACAATTTAAAAAGGCAGTACAACGTAATCGTGTAAAAAGATTATTAAGAGAAGCCTATCGTTTAGAACTGCCTGTTTTCAAAGCACAGCTTCCATTGCAAGGCAAGCGGTTAAGCATTTTTATTTTATACATGGAAGCAAATGTGTTATCGCAAATAGAGATCAATGCAACAATGAAATTGATATTGAATCAATTGGTAAAACGTATTTATGGGCAAGCTTAAGCAAATCATAGCATTCCCATTTATTGTATTGATCCGATTTTATCAATACGCTTTATCACCTTATTTAGGTGGAAGCAAATGTCGATTCACGCCATCCTGCTCTCACTATACCTCAGAAGCCATTCAAAAATATGGCCCAATCAAAGGGATGATGATGGGCATTAAAAGACTTAGCAAATGCAGACCTGGTGGAGGACATGGCTATGACCCAGTGCCTTAGTTAGTTGAATCTTGCTTCAAATAAAAAACCGCCCCTTGTGGGACGGTTTTGAATATTGTTCATTAGATGAACGAATTGAATTATTTCGCAGCAGCAAAACGATCTGCAATCACAGACCAATTCACTACATTCCAAAAAGCAGCTAAATAATCTGCTCTTCTGTTTTGGTATTTCAAATAGTAGGCATGCTCCCAAACATCAGCGCCTAAAATTGGTGTGCCTTTTACCTCAGCTACATCCATTAAAGGGTTGTCTTGATTTGGCGTAGAACTTACTTCTAATTGACCATCTTTTACAATTAACCAAGCCCATCCGCTTCCAAAACGAGTCATACCTGCAGCAGCAAATTTTTCCTTGAATGCATCAAAACTTCCAAAGCTAGCATCAATTGCTGTAGCTAATTCGCCAGTTGGATGTCCACCTGCATTTGGTGCTAAGCTATTCCAAAAGAAACTATGGTTCCAATGTCCACCACCGTTGTTTCTTACAGCAGGGCTGATGCTTCCAGCAACTGCTACTAATTCTTCGATTGTTTTACCTTCATTAGGGGTGCCAGCAACCGCTTTATTTAAATTGTCAACATAGGCTTGATGGTGTTTGCCATGGTGAATTTGCATGGTCAATGTATCAAAATGTGGTTCTAGGGCTTCGTGTGCATAGGGTAATGCAGGTAATGTAAATGACATATTTTTTCTTTTATTTTGAATGTTTGAATGCTAAAATTACAATGCTTTGCGCTGATTTAAGCGACTTGCGTCCTTTTTTTACTTAAATATTATTTCAAGTGATATGGGCGCAGTAAATAAATAGCTTTCCTTCGTAATCCTAAAAACGGATTACTCAAGAAACTATTTATTTACTGCGCCCTAAAGATGAAATAACTTTCTATAAATAATCCTAAAAACGGGTTACTCAAGAAACTATTTATTGACTTCACTTGCATAGAAATTTAGCAATAAACATAGTACCCCGAAGCCGATTTCGGTTCCTTCCGCATGAGGGTGAGGGGTAGCTATGTTTATTGCTTATATAGCATCTTAGATAAAAAGAAAAAAGATTACGCAGGAAAGCTATTTTTTGCAAAGCTTAGTATGGAAAAAACAGCCTAGCGCTTGGCTTTAAAGAAGGCTTGCATTAAGGCAGCACATTCTTCTTGTAGAATGCCTCCAGTGAGGGTCGTAGAAGGATGGAATGGATTTTTTTCAGTAACGCGACGGTAACTGTTTTTTTCGTCAAAGGCCCCAAATACAATATGGCCAATCTTGTTCCAATACAAGGCACCCGCGCACATCAAACATGGTTCTAGGGTTACATAGAGTGTTGCTTCTGGCAGGTATTTTGATTGTAAGTTTTCACAAGCACTAGAGAGGGCCAGAATTTCGGCGTGTGCTGTAACGTCTTTTAAAAGTTGAACTTGATTGTATCCTTTGGCAATCACTTGATCGTTCATCACAATCACAGCACCAACTGGTACTTCATCCTCGTCAAACGCCCTCTTAGCTTGTAAGAGGGCTTGACGCATATAGAGTTCGTGTTTATTTTCCACTAGTAGGTGTAACGGTGCTTATAATTTTTGGATACGAATATTTCTGTACCAAACTTTGTCACCATGATCTTGTAAGCTGATATGTCCTGAAAATACTTTCCCAAAATCCGGTGATTCGCCTTGAGAAAATTTAGATCTTCTAATCAATTCTTTCCAGCTATCATCTCCCAAATGCGTGTTGACAGTTGTTACACCATTTAATTTCATGATTAAAGTTCCTTTATTTGCGATAATGTCCACTTGATTCCACTCTTCTGCAGGCTTAACACCTGACTCATTGCCTACAATAAGGTCATATAAATTACCAGCTCTATGGCTAATGATTTTACCATCTTCATGGCCTTCATTATCTAAGACTTGCATCTCAGGTCCAGTATGCCATGTTTCATTATATTTAGCTGGGTTGTCTTGTACAAAAAAGATAATACCACTATTTCCATTTTTAGCAATTTTCCATTCTAATTGTAAATGAAAATTAGTAAAGCTTTCGTTGGATACAATATTACCACCGCCAACTTTAATTGTTGGATCAAACATCAAAGCACCATCCACTACTTTCCAAGCTTCACCTACAGTTGTTTTACCGTATGTATGCCAACCATTTTTTGTTTTACCATCAAATAAAGAAATCCATTTGTCTTGAGCTTTTACTTGATTAAAGCCAAGCACTGTAAAAGTCAATAAGGTTAAAGCAAGCAATTGTTTTTTCATAATTTTTATTTGTTTCCAATTTCTGATTGAATTGGAATTATTTTTTTAATAATAGAATGTATTTCACCATCGCCTCTGCATCTTCTTGACTAAGGTTTGCATGCGCTGTCATTGGGATAGCACCCCAGTTGCCACTTCCGCCTTTGATAATTTTTCCTGCTAACATTTCGATGTTGTCATCTGTATTTTCATACTTAGCAGCCACATCTTGGTAAGCTGGTCCTATATTTTTTTCAGCTACTTTATGACAAGTTAAACAATCGCTTCCTGCAATCAAGGCCAATCCTTTTGCATAATCTGGATTGTCAGATAGTTTAGTTTCCGAATTAGTTGCTGTTGTTCTTTCATTTTTTGTTGCACCACCACCACATGCAACTAATAAAAAGGCTGCTGATAGGGTGTATAAAATTTTACGCATAGTCTATTGTTTGAATGTAATTTGAATTGTTGATTTGAATGATTGATTTGACTCTTTGATTAAATGCCTAATATTTTTTTATTAAACGCTTCATCAGATCCAGTGCTTGCAAAATCATCAAATGCTTTTTGGGTTACAGGGATGATATGGTTTTGAATAAACACAGCACCTTCTGCTGCACCTACTTCTGGATGCTTTAAACAACATTCCCATTCCAACACTGCCCAGCCTTTATAATCATATGCTGCCAACTTGCTAAAGATACTTTTAAAATCTACTTGACCATCACCAAGGGATCTAAATCTTCCGGCACGATCGATCCAGTTTTGATAACCGCCATACACGCCTTGTTTTGCACTCGGATTGAATTCGGCATCCTTTACATGAAACATTTTAATACGTTCATGATATGCATCGATATAACCTTTATAGTCCATGCATTGCAATACCAAATGAGATGGATCAAATAATAAACAAGCACGAGGATGATTTCCTACTTTTTCTAAAAATAGTTCATAGGAAACGCCATCATGTAAATCCTCTCCCGGATGAATTTCATAACATAAGTCTACGCCTGCGGCGTCAAATTCATTTAAGATTGGCAACCATCTTTTGCCTAATTCAGTGAAACCTGTTTCGACTAATCCTGCAGGTCTTTGTGGCCAAGGGTAAACAGTATGCCATAACAAGGCACCACTAAAAGTGGCGTGTGCATTTAATCCCAAATTTTGAGATGCTTTTGCTGCATATTTTAATTGCTGCACGGCCCATTCAGTTCTTGCTTTGGGATTACCTCTATATTCAACTGGTGCAAAGCCGTCAAACTGTGCATCATAGGCAGGATGAACAGCCACCAACTGTCCTTGTAAATGCGTTGATAATTCTGTAATCTCTAATCCAGCAGCTTGCACAATGCCTTTGATCTCGTCGGCATAGGTTTTGCTTTCAGCTGCTTTTTGTAAATCAATACAGCGTGCGTCCCAACTTGGAATTTGCACACCCTTGAAACCCAATCCTGCAGCCCATTTGCAGATTCCCTCTAAAGTATTGAATGGAGGCTGATCTCCTAAAAATTGTGCTAAAAATATACCTGGTCCCTTAACTGTTGTCATATTGTAATGATTGCTTATTAAATATCGTCTATTAAAACTTATGTGGAGTCCATTTTTGATCTGATCCTGCAGATAAAACCACATTATCTATAAATGCCATTCCTCTTATTCCATCCTCTACGCCTGGAAAGTCTAACATTTCGGGTGTTGGGGTGATGCCATCCATTTTTGCTGACAAGGTAAGCGCAAAGTTTCTATAAATATTCGCAAATGCTTCCAAATAACCTTCTGGATGTCCGCCCGGAGTTCGGCAATTAAAGGTTGCAAAACTGGATAAGTGTGCGCCGTAGTTTGCCCCAGCTCTAAGAATTTGTGTGGGCTGATCCAACCATTTTACAATCAAAGAATTAGGCTCATGTTGAAACCATTCAACACCTCCAAATTCTCCGTATACTCTAATTTTTAATGCATTCTCTTCGCCTGCAGCCACTTGCGATGCCATCAATACACCCTTCGCACCATTGTCAAATTTTAACATGACTGCACCATCATCATCCATTGCGCGGCCTTCTACTAATGTATTTAATTCGGCGCAAATATCAGTGATTTTTGCACCAGTAATGTATTCTGCTAAATGCGCCGCATGCGTTCCAATATCACCCATCACAGAGCTCTTACCCGATTTTTTTGGATCCGTTCTCCATGCAGCTTGCGCATTGCCTTCTCTTTCAGATAATCTACTTAACCAACCTTGTGGATATTCTACCCAAACCTTACGAATCTTACCCAGCTTGCCTTCGCGAACCATCGCCTTTGCTTGCTTGACCATTGGATAACCAGAATAAGTATGCGTTAAGCAAAGTGTTAAACCTGTTTCTTTGAGTTTTTGTTGCAATAATTTTGCTTCTTCTAAGGAGAAAGTAATTGGCTTTTCTATTACCACATTGAATCCATTTTCCAAGGCCATCATGGCTGGCGCAAAATGCGCAAAATTTGGTGTTACAATGGTTACAAAATCAATGCGCTCATTGGCTGGCAATTGCGCTTCTTTCGTAATCATCTCCTCATACGTTAAATAGGTTCTTTCTTTTGGAAGGAATAAAGCTTCGCCAGAAGCTACCGCAATTTCAGGGTTGATGCTTAATGCGCCACATGTTACTTCAATAAGTCCATCCATATTTGCTGCAAGCCTGTGGATGGCGCCAATGAATGCATCTTTACCACCACCTACCATACCCATGCGTAATTTTCTATTCATTATAAAGGGAGTTTTTAAGCTAAAAACAAGCTGATTGTGTCAAAATAACACTTTAAGCCTATCGTATGAGCAATTTCCTCATTATTTCTCAAAAAACCCCTTTTTTTCATGGAAAATATTTGAAAAGAATGCAAAAATAAAATTACATTTATAAACGCATCTAATGCTTGCTTACTATGTCTTCACCAATGAATAGACGAAAATTACTGAAACAAGTTTTATCCGGCTCTGCCGCGGTAGCTGCTGGTTTGGTATTGCCAGATCAAGTGAAAGCACAAGTGGAAAATGCATCAAGCCTTTTAACGGATACTGCCAAATTAAATGGCAATATCAACCATAGTGTTTGTAGATGGTGTTACAGTGATTTTAGTTTAGAAGATTTATGTAAGGAAGTAAAACGCATTGGATTCAACGCGATTGATTTATTGAAACCAAGCGAGTGGGATACAGTAAAAAAATATGGCATCGAATGTTCTATGTGTTATACTGCTGGCGAAACAAGTTTGACAAAAGGCTGGAACAATCCGGTACATCATCCTTGGTTGATCAAAGATTACTTGGAAGCAATTCCTTTAGTAGCCGCAGCTGGGTATAAAAATTTAATTTGTTTTTCTGGCAATCGAAATGGCATGGATGACACAACAGGATTGAAAAATTGTGTTGAAGGGCTAAAACAAATTATGCCATTAGCCGAAGCAAAAGGCGTGACTATTCATATTGAATTATTCAATTCCAAAGTAGACCATAAAGATTATATGGGAGACAAGTCTGCATGGGGTATCGAACTATGTAAGCAGTTGGACTCTCCTAATTTCAAAATTTTATTTGACATCTATCATATGCAAATAGACGAGGGTGATATCATTCGTTCTATTCAAGATAGCCATACTTATTTTGGGCATTACCATACGGCGGGTGTTCCAGGTAGACATGAATTAGATGATCGTCAGGAATTAAATTATCCAGCCATCATGCGTGCGATCAAAGCCACTGGATACAATGGTTATGTGGCACATGAATTCATTGCAACGAACCCAGATAAAATTAGTTCACTCAAGCAAGCAGTTACTGTTTGCGATATTTAAATATTGCTTTTTAAAACCAATCATAACAACTCATAAATTTTTTACAATGGCCGAACAACAGTATGATGCAATCGTAGTAGGTTCTGGAATTAGTGGCGGATGGGCTGCCAAAGAGCTTACAGAAAAAGGACTTAAAGTCTTAATGTTAGAGCGTGGAAGAAACATCGAACACATTAAGGATTATGTGAATGCAGACAAAGAAGCTTGGGACTATCCGCATAGAGGAGGTAGAACGCAACAGATGATCGAAGATTATCCTGTGTTAAAGCGTGACTATCCATTGAACGAAACAAATTTAGATTATTGGTGTTCTGACAAAGACCATCCTTATACAGAAACAAAACGTTTTGATTGGTTTAGAGGATACCATGTAGGTGGACGTTCTTTAATGTGGGGTCGTCAATCTTATCGTTGGGCAGATTCGGATTTTGAAGCAAATGCAAAAGATGGCATTGCAGTTGACTGGCCAGTGCGTTATAAAGAGATTGAACCATGGTACGATTATGTAGAAAAATTTGCTGGGATCAGTGGTAACAGAGATGGAATTGATTTATTACCTGATGGTCAGTTCTTACCTCCAATGGATTTGACCTGTGTGGAGAAAGATGTGGCTGCAAGAATTAAAGAAATATATAAAGGAAGCCGTCATTTAATCATTGGACGTACGGCTAATATAACTGTGCCGCATGAAGGTCGTCCAGGGTGTCAGTTTAGAAATAAATGTTGGTTGGGTTGTCAGTTTGGTGGGTATTTCAGTACGCAATCTTCTACTTTACCAGCTGCGATGGCAACTGGTAATTTAACTTTAAGACCTTTTTCTATTGTGACAGAAATCAAATACGATAAAGATAAAAAGCGTGCGACTGGCGTAACGGTATTAGATGCAGAGACCAATAAAACAATAGAGTACAAAGCAAAAATTATTTTTGTAAATGCCTCTACTTTAAATAGTACTTGGCTCTTGATGAATTCTGCTACAGATGTTTGGGAAGGTGGATTAGGAAGTAGTAGCAATGCATTGGGTAAAAACTTGATGGACCACCATTTAGGCAATCGTGCTGGTGGAACTATTGAGGGATACGAAGATAAATACACATTTGGTCGTCGTGCCAATGGATTCTATATCCCTAGATTCAGAAACCTTGGCGATGAAAAGCGTGATTATATCAGAGGATTTGGTTATCAAGGAAGTGCTAACAGAGCTGGATGGGGTCATGATGTGGCCGAAGTAAGTATTGGGGGTAAATTTAAAGATGCATTGACTGAGCCAGGTGGTTGGTCTATTGGTATGATGGGCTTTGGTGAAATGTTGCCAGATGAAACGAACAAAGTGACTTTGGATAAAACCAAGAAAGATAAGTGGGGCTTGAACGTTTTGAACATTGATTGCGAATTGAAAGACAACGAAATCAAAATGCGTAAAGACATTTTAGAAGACGCAAAAGAAATGTTAGAGCGAGCGGGTGCTAAGAATGTAGAAGGTTTTGAAGGAGATGGCACACCAGGTAGAGGTATCCATGAAATGGGTACAGCACGTATGGGTAGAGATCCTAAGACTTCTGTATTGAATGGTAATAACCAAGTATGGGATGCGCCGAATGTATTTGTAACGGATGGTTCTTTTATGACAAGTGCAAACTGCGTGAACCCTTCATTGACTTATATGGCATTCACTGCTAGAGCGGTAGACTTCGCTGTATCAGAATTGAAAAAAGGAAATTTATAATTTAATTTAAAAAAATATTTTATGATAAACAGAAGAGAAGCCCTTTCTAGAGTGGCCATCATCATGGGTGGAACTGTATTAGGCGCAGAAGCTTTCTTAACAGGTTGTAAAACCAATACCAAGGGTGTAACTTTTTCACAAGCAGATGTTGACTTTTTAAATGAAGTTGGTGAAACCATCCTTCCTGCAACGGACACGCCAGGTGCGAAAGCGGCCAATGTAGGCGCTTTCATGCAAATTATGGTGAGTGACTGTTACGAAGCGAAAGACCAAGAAATATTCATGAAGGGTATGGAGGAATTGAAATTTAAAGCTTCAAAAGCTAAAATGGGAAAGGCTTTTATGGAAGCTACCCCAGAAGAGCGTACTGCTTTTTTAACAGAGTTGGATAAAGAAGCAAAGGAGTATCAAAAAAATAAAAAGAAAGAAGACCCTACGCATTACTTTACGATGATGAAGCAATTAACTTTATCTGGTTTGTTCACTTCAAAAATTGGTGCAACAGAAGTATTAAGATATGTCGCTGTTCCTGGTAAGTACGAAGGTTGTGTGCCTTATACTAAAGGAGAAAAAGCTTGGGCAACTTCGTAGTAGATTTTAGATATTTAGTGAGCCTCCAGTAGGAGGCTCACTTTTTTACAATTATTCATTCGGTTTTTAATTTTATTTTATGTCAAATTCAAGAAGAAGTTTTTTACGCGGTGCTGCTTTAACAAGTGTTGCATTATCGATGCCCTTTAAAAATGAGTTAATGGCCATGGCTGCTAATTCAAAACCATTTGCTTTACAATTATGGTCCGTTAAGTTGGCTTTATACAAAGATACCATGGGAGTTTTAAAACAGGTGGCTGCGAATGGGTATAAAAAAATTGAAGGCTTTGAAGGCGAATTGGGATTATTTTGGGGGATGAAACATACCGAATTAAAAAAAGTGATGGATGATTTAGGAATGAATATGTTTTCATCTCATTGTGAACATACTGATGATTTTAAATCTTTCGAATTGAAGGCTGCTCAAGCAGGAGAGATAGGAATGAAGTATTTGATTTGTCCGCATAAGGGTGCACAACCTACCATTGATCACTATAAAAAATTTGCAGACGAGTTTAACACATGTGGGGAAATAGCAAAAAAACATGGCATTCGTTTTGCATATCATAACCACGATTATTCTTTCGTTCCAATGAATGGTATTGTGCCTCAGGACGTCATGATGAAAAATACGGATCCTACAATTGTTGATTTTGAAATGGATTTGTATTGGACAAGGGTTGCAGGCGTGAATCCAATTGCCTATATGGACAAGTTCCCAAATCGTTTTAAATTAGTGCATGTGAAAGATTTGGTTAAAGCCAATACGCCAGAAGGGCATGAGTCTTGTGTCATTGGTAAAGGAACGATTGATTATAAGTCTTTACTTCCTGAAGTTGCAAAACGTGGGGTAAGTGATATGATTGTAGAACAAGAAGCGTATACCGGAACCAATGAGTTGGATTCGGCTAAGGATAATGCAGCGTATATGAAAACATTGAATTGGTAATTGTGCCAATCATTGAATAAAAAAAGGGACACGTTATCGTGTCCCTTTTTATTTCTTGTAATATTGATATTGCGCTATGCTACTTCAAAAGTATCCCTTGCTTTTGAATCTCTGTTATTGCATTGTACAAGGCATCTAGGTCCTCCACTGTGTTAAAGGCATTAATGGAATACCTTAAATACACATCATCGCCTTGACGCATAATTGGCACTTCTATTTTATAATCCAAAAATAAAGTCCTTTGTAATTTTTCTGGATCTGTCGTTTGAATAGGAATACTTATCATTTGTCCAATCCATTCACTAGTGAGTGGACTTATGGGTGTGCTATTTAATAAACTAAAAAATCTTGGAGCATGTGCTAAAACCATTTCATGACATGTTCTTCCAACTGTTTTCCAATCATGTTGCTCCATGAATTCAATACAAGTTTCTACGGTTAAGAACGCCGAAAAGTCCCTGGTTCCAATCATTTGGTGGTAGTCTAAAAAAGTAGAATGCGATGGCTTGGCAGCTTGATATCCCCAGCTTACAATCATCGGATCACAAATGGGTTGCACCGATTTTGCTGCGTATAAGAAGGAACATCCTTTTGGTGCCATCATCCATTTATGACAAGCCCCTGTATAAAAATCTGCTTGAATTTTGCTTAGGTCTAATGGGATATGTGCAGGTGCATGTGCGCCATCTACAATGGTAATGAGTCCTTTTTCTTTTGCAATCGCACAAATTTCTTCCGCAGGGAAAATCAATCCAGTGGCACTGGTAATATGACTAATGAATATTGCCTTGGTCTTTTCATTGCAACCTTTGAAAAAATCTTCAATGAATTTTTCTTTAGTCGTAATAGGCAGATTGATTTTTTGTCTACGATAAGTCGCACCTTTTTTCTTGCAATAATATTCCCATGTTCTATCACAAGCACCATATTCAATATCTGTTGCTAAAATTTCATCTCCTGGTTCTAACGGAAAACTTTTTGCAATCATATTGACTGCGAAACTTGGATTTGTTACATAAACCAAATCATCTTTGTCTGCACAGTTGAGGTACTTTGCTAATGCCGTCCTTGAATCTGCAAGGTATTGATAGCCATCAAAAGCAATGAACTGAACGGGCTCTGCTTCTAAGACCCTCTGCCAGTCTTGGTATTTTTCAAAGATTGGTTTTGGTGTAGCACCAAAAGACCCAAAATTCAAAAAATGAATATCGGGTCTTAATAAAAATTGATCTTTAAATAATTCCATAGTTTGTGTTTATGCACCTAAACTCCAACCTTCACGATAAGCACGTTTTACAAACTGATTCGCTAAGTCGAAATTGGTGATCTTCATATTTGGTCCATCCCACATTAATTGAATATTTCTTCCAGGATAGCTAATTGATCCTTTTGAATCTAAAATTTGAAGATCATTAGAACGGATGGCTAAATTACCCATCAAAACTGATTCAGTTAATGGCCCTGCAATATCAAAATTAGAACTCAAGACTTTTGCTTCCTTACTTGCTGGTCCAGCGATGCATGCTTCCACCCATGCTGCGTAGTGTCCATTGTCACCATCTTTTACTCTATCTATACTTTGAGGTACCACCGTTGTTTTTGTTAAATTAGTTGGCAATAATTGAGGGTTTGCGCCGTAAGTACCTGCCATCATTTTTCCTTTTGTACCTTCAAAGATGATACCGTTGCCGCCATCACCCATCATTTCGTTAGGTCCTAATTCAGCTGGTCTTTCTGGTTGAATACCTCCATCCATCCAATGTAATTTGACATCTGGTTTTCCATTTTGTCCCTTGAAAGTTAAAATGATATGAGAGGCTGCTGGTGGACTATCTGGTGAATACACCCTTTGCCAAGGTGCAGTATACCTTGTTGCTACACTACATTCTGCAGACACTGGATACCCTAATCCAAGCACTGCAAAACCTGGTGCCATAATATGACAAGCCATATCTCCTAAAGCGCCGGTTCCATAATCCCACCATCCTCTCCAGTTAAATGGCAATACACCATCAAAATAATCCTTTTGTGGTGCTGTCCCCAACCATAAATCATAATCCAATCCTTTTGGAATTTTGCGAGTTCTTGTAGGACGAATCACGCCTTGTGGCCATACTGGTCGGTCAGTATAGCAATAAATAGTATGTACATCTCCAATCAATCCTGCATTGTACCAATCTTGTAACATACGTACCCCATCTCCAGAAGCACCTTGGTTACCCATCTGTGTGACTACATTGTATTTATGCGCAGCCTCTGTCATAATTCTAGCTTCGTAGATATCATGTGCCATTGGCTTTTGTACGTATACGTGTTTATTTAATTGCATGGCTGCCATAGCTTGTACGCCGTGCATATGGTCTGGGGTAGATACAGAGACAGCATCAATCAACTTATGTTCTTTCTCTAACATCTCTCTATAATCCTTATAATATTTTGCTTTGGGATATCTTTCACGACTCTTTATTGCTTGGCGATCATCTACATCACACAAGAATGCGATATCTGCTTTTCCACTTTGATAGAAGGCCCATAAATCACTTTCTCCTTTACCTCCAGCACCGATTCCGGCAACTTGTAATTTATCACTAGGTGCGGTAAATCCTGGACCACCTAATACATGTCTAGGGAGAATGTAAAATCCGCCTAATGCGAGTGCGGCATTTTTGACGAAGTCTCTTCTTGATTTTACGGTTTTTTTCATAGCAATCGTTTAAATAGGAGGGCTACTCCTTCGGTTTTTTAAGTAGGTTAAATTATTAAAAATTGCCCATATGCTGAAATTATTTTTATGAACGCATAAATTGGTATAGGTATGGGGATTAAAGTTTAAATTGCTGTACATTTTATACGCTATGAATACATCATTAGAAGCATTAAGACAGTATTTCCAGTCAGGAGCGACCCAGCCTTTTGCATTTAGGCTTTTACAGCTTAACAGACTCAAGCAGTTGGTACTTGACAACGAGCAAGCCTTGTATAAAGCATTGTATGCCGATTTAAAAAAAACGGATGAAGATGCCTGGGCCACCGAAGTGGGTTTCTTCTTAAGTGAATTAAATTATACCATCGAACATTTGAAAGGATGGATGCAGCCTAAATCGGTTCCCACTAATTTGGTCAATATGCCTTCTTCTAGTTTTACCATTCAAGAGCCCTTGGGTGTGGTTTGTATCATCGCTCCTTGGAACTATCCTTTTCAGTTATTGTTTACACCTTTAATTGGGGCGATCGCTGGAGGGAATTGTGCTGTGTTAAAACCAAGTGAGTTTGCACCAGCCACTGCAGCGGTCATGCGCAGGATCATTGGCGATTTATTTCCTGAAAATTATATTTTATATCTAGAGGGGGATGGTGCGCAGGTATTGCCACCGCTACTTACAGAAAATAGGTTTGACCATATTTTTTATACGGGAAGTACCATGGTAGGAAAAATAATTTACAAATTAGCTGCTGAACAGTTAGTGCCAGTGACTTTAGAGTTAGGCGGAAAAAGTCCTGCAGTGATTTGTGATGATGCCAATTTAAGAGTTGCAGCGCGCCGTTTAGCGAATCCAAAATTTTCTAATTGTGGTCAAATGTGTATTGCCCCTGACTATATTTTAGTACCTAATCATTTAAGGGATGAACTCATTAAAGAATTAATTATTGCCATTCAAAAATTTTATGGTGCAGATGCAGAAAACTCCGAGCATTATGGTAAAATTATCAATGATAAACAATGGTTGCGTTTAACTTCTTATTTAGGGGATGGTGAAATTGTGTATGGAGGAAAATCAAATAGAGAAAAATTATTCATTGAACCCACGATCATGGTAGGTGTTCAACCAGATGCAAAAATCATGAAGGATGAAATTTTTGGACCTATTCTTCCTATCCTTACTTATGCATCCAAGGAAGAAGCCCTGGCCATTATTCAAAAAAATCCAAACCCATTGGCATTCTATGTGTTTACTGAAAATAAAAATGATGAAGCGTATTGGTTGACCAATGTACCTTCTGGTGGGGCTTGTGTAAACAATGCAACGATGCATATCACCAATCATGAATTACCCTTTGGTGGCAGGGGTTTTAGTGGTACTGGAGGCTATCATGGTAAATTAAGTTTTGATACATTTACGCATACTAAGTCGGTTTTAAAAACACCTACTTGGATAGATCCAAGTTTTAAATATCCTCCTTATAAAGGCAAGGGCTGGTTGTTAAAAAGATTAATTGGATAATTGGTCTGAACAAAAAAGATGCACCTAAAAAAATATAAAAATATGATCATTAAAATAGCCATAGCAGTGGGGGTGTTGGTGACTGCTGCATTATTGATGAAGAAAAAAGACATGACCTATCGTCAATCTATTTTAAAAACAATCTATCCTGCCATCATGTGGTCTACTGGAAAAGCGGGGTCTAAGCAAGTACAGGCGAATACAGATATGAAAAAAGGGACGATTGAATTTTATAGTTTAACCACAAAAGACATTGCAGGGAATGCTTTTAGTTTTGAGCAATTCAAAGGTAAAAAAGTATTGATTGTGAATACTGCTAGTGATTGCGGATATACTGGCCAGTATGAAAATTTAGAAAAATTATCTAAACAGTTTGCTGGGACATTGGTTGTGGTAGGCTTTCCAGCCAATGATTTTAAAAATCAAGAAACTAAAGACGATCAAGCCATTGCTGCTTTTTGTCAAAAAAATTATGGGGTGAGTTTTCCTTTGATGTCCAAGTCGGTTGTGTTGAAATCGAATGACCAGAATCCAGTTTATACTTGGTTAAGTACTGCTAATTTAAATGGCTGGTGTAATCAAGTGCCTGCTTGGAATTTTTGTAAATACTTAATCAATGAACAAGGCGTATTGACGCATTATTTTCCGATGAGTGTGGATCCTTTAGACGCAAAAATTATTGATGCGATTAATCGATAGGGCAATGCTCGTGGTAGTTCTCTAATACAATTTTACCAGAGTCGATTTCGATACCTTTGAATTTTTCTTTGATCTCATCCAAAATAGCTTCGATGCCTTCGCGCTCTGTAATGCGTACCAATTGGTTTCTATATTCTTTGATATTTGGCAAGCCTCTTAAGTAGTTGGCATAATGTCTGCGCATTTCGTTGATGCCACCAATAGGGCCTTTCCATTCTAAAGATTTAATTAAATGTTTTCTAGCCACTTCTACGCGTTCCTCAATAGTTGGAGATTTCATTTTTTCACCAGTTGCTAAAAAATGTTTGATTTCTCTAAAGATCCATGGATAGCCAATTGCAGCCCTGCCAATCATCACGCCATCCACGTCATATTTATTTTTATATTCTAATGCTTTCTCTGGAGAATTGATGTCTCCATTGCCAAAAATAGGAATATGAATTCTTGGGTCATTTTTGATATTGCCTATGATGGTCCAATCTGCTTCGCCTTTGTACATCTGAACTCTTGTGCGACCATGAATGGCCAAAGCTTTTATCCCAACATCTTGTAATCTTAATGCGGCTTCATGCACATTCAAACTACTATCATCCCATCCCAATCTTGTTTTCACTGTCACAGGAAGGTTGGTACTTTTTACTACCGCTTCGGTTAAACGCACCATTAAGTCAAGGTCTCTTAAGACGCCTGCACCAGCTCCTTTCATCGCCACTTTTTTTACGGGGCAACCAAAATTGATATCAATTAAATCTGGGTTTACGGTATCTACAATTTTGGTACACAATGCCATGGCTTCCTCATCTCCCCCAAATATTTGAATACCTATTGGGCGCTCGTAATCATAAATATCTAATTTCTGTTTGCTTTTGATGGCATCCCGAATCAAGCCTTCGCTACTAATAAATTCGGTGTACATAAGGTCTGCGCCATTGTCTTTGCACACGGCTCTAAACGGAGGATCACTTACGTCCTCCATGGGCGCTAATAAAAGCGGAAAATCTGGTAATTGTATGTTCCCTATAGATACCATATGAATT
>Ga0304730_1000786_pt1 | contig 25961 bp, 20 predicted proteins | sample M_130628_MF_Meta_FD_190474 | JGI IMG/M metagenome (GOLD analysis project Ga0304730, IMG submission 190474) | Freshwater microbial communities from Lake Montjoie, Canada to study carbon cycling - M_130628_MF_MetaG (v2) (version 2) | ecosystem: Environmental > Aquatic > Freshwater > Lake | place...
ACATGCTTCTTGATCTACTGTAGTGTTAATCACAAGTGGTGTTGCCTTGCTTAGATAACTATCCAAATTACCTACCATGGCAATCAATGGGTTGCCAAAATGGGCAATCAAGTCTACCAATAATTTAATCTCAGGACTCTCGCCACTTTTACTAATAATCATCACCACATCTTCTGGACCAATCATCCCTGAATCTCCATGAATCGCATCTGCTGCATGTAAGTAAATTGCAGGAGTGCCAGTAGAATTACAAGTGGCTACAATTTTTTGTGCAATAATGGCACTTTTACCAATGCCGCTCACGATAAAACGACCTTTGCATTGCATCACAGTTTGCACTGCGGCTACAAATTGATCGTCAATAAACTTCTCTAATCCCGCTACCGCTTTTGTTTCAATTAGTAAACCGTTTTTGGCAATGGATTTAATCTCAGATGACATAGGCATTTTATAGATGAAGCAAAGGTAATACTTCATTAACTTTGTACTCCATATTTAATCTTTCCTTTGTTAAAAGGTTTATTTTAAAAAATTAACCTTTTTAATGCACTTTTGGTTAACAAAATGCGTTAACTTAAGAGTACATTTAGACAATAAACGGTTGATTTCAAGCTTATTAAGATGCCTGCCACTAAAAAAACGATAAAAAAGACCTCAGTACCTCAAAATAAGGACTTAATAGCTGCATTAGAGCAATATTTTGGATTCTCCGAGTTCAAGGGTACCCAAGAACAAGCCATTGTTTCTATATTAAGCGGTAGAGATACTTTTGTGATTATGCCAACAGGAGGCGGTAAGAGTTTGTGCTATCAATTGCCCGCAATGATGCTAGAAGGTTGTGCTATTGTCGTTTCTCCACTCATTGCTTTAATGAAAAATCAGGTGGATCTTGTTAGAGGATATAGCGAGCATGACGAAGTGGCCCACTTTTTAAACTCCTCTTTAAACAAGGGACAAGTTAAAGTGGTTAAAGAAGACCTTTTAAGCGGCAAGACTAAATTATTATATGTCGCACCTGAGACTTTGACAAAACAAGAAAATTTGGATTTCTTTAGTGATCTGAATGTATCTTTTTTTGCAGTCGATGAAGCGCATTGTATTTCTGAATGGGGTCATGATTTTAGACCAGAATATCGTCGATTAAAAGAGATGATGGAAGAGATCAAACCATCGGCACCCATTATTGCATTGACTGCAACAGCAACACCAAAAGTGCAAAGCGATATTGTAAAAAATCTCGCACTCAAAAATCCTGAAATTTTAATTTCTTCATTTAATAGGGATAATCTTTATTATGAAGTGCAGCCGAAAATCAAAAAAGATCAGACCGTTAAAAGTATTGTTAAATATATCACTAAGCATAAAAAGAAAAGTGGTATCATTTATACCCTGAATCGAAAAACGACAGAAGAACTGGCCGACCTTTTAAAGGCCAACAATATTAAAGCTGTTGCTTACCATGCTGGACTAGATCAAAAATTACGAGCCGACAGACAGGATCAATTTTTAAACGAGGATGTGCAGGTGATTGTTGCTACTATTGCGTTTGGCATGGGTATTGACAAGCCAGATATTCGTTTTGTGATTCATTACAATATTCCTAAATCCATTGAGAATTATTACCAAGAGACGGGAAGGGCTGGTAGAGATGGTTTGGAAGGGAATTGTATTTTATATTATTCACAAAAAGATGTCTCTAAATTAGAACATTTTTTAAGAGACAAGCCATTGAGTGAAAGAGAAGTAGGTGCGCAATTGATCAATGAAACTGTAGCATTCGCTGAGAGCGGTGCTTGTAGAAGAAGAAGTTTATTACATTATTTTGGAGAAACATGGCCCGATCAAAATTGTGGTAAATGTGATAACTGTTTACAGCCAAAAGAAAAATTCCAAGCAAAAACAGAATTAGTACAATTATTACAAACAATCCAGGCATTGAATGAAAGATTTGTTGCAGATTATGTAGTGCAAATTATTACAGGACATTATACGCCACAGATTGGATTGTATCGCCATGAAAAACTACCTGTTTTTGGAATTGGTAAAACGCATGATGAATTGTTTTGGAATAGCTTGATCCGTCAGGCAATGCTGGAGGAACTGATTGCAAAAGATATTGAAGAATATGGCTTACTAAAACTTACGCCTAAAGGTCAAAAATTCCTTAAAAAGCCAAGTGCATTTTTAGTGGTATTACAAAATGTTTTTGCAGCCGAGTTGGGCGATGACGAAGAAAGCGAAGTAGCCGAAGATGCGGTTACCACAGACGATCGCTTATTTGAATTACTAAAAGACCTACGCCAAGTCGTTGCTAAAAAAATTGGCTTGCCTCCATTCGTTATTTTCCTAGAGACTTCATTGCAAGACATGGCTACATTGTATCCTACCTCATTTACTGAACTTGAGCGTTGTCAGGGTGTGAGCAAAGGCAAGTCCATCAAATATGGCGAAGCATTTATTAAGCTGATAGAAGCATATGTAACAGAGCACAATATTGAAAAGCCAGATGACTTTGTAATGAAGTCTGTAGCTAATAAATCAAGCAATAAAATCTACATCATTCAAAATGTAGACAAGAAAATCCCTTTAGAAACTATTGCAAAAAATAAAGATCTAAAATTAGATAGTTTATTAGAGGAAATGGAAACCATTGCAGCAAGTGGCACAAAGCTGAATTTAGATTATGCCATTGATGAATGGCTAGATGAATATGATCAAGAAGAAATTTTGGAATATTTCAAAAGCTGTGAAACATCTTCTTTACAAATTGCTCAACAAGAATTAAGTGAACATGACTACACTTGGGAGCAACTTAAAATAATGCGCATTAAATTTTTAAGCGTTGTGGGCAATTAAAGCAGTTCTTATTATTGACTTTAATTTGTAGCATGATTTGAGAATTGCAAAGCCCTGTCTGTAGCATTTTTTCGTACACTCATATAATACAAATTATAATCTGCAATATGGTAATTAGGGGTAGTGTACAATATACTGCCAAAAAACTTTGGCTTGGGTGTCCATAAAATTCCTTTGTAATTAATAGCTCCAGCGACACTTGGAATGACTTTTTTAAAATTATACAAAACGGATCCTTCATTTGATTTCCTATCAACAGCTGTTTGATTGCTGCTCCATGTTAAAGGATTGGTCACCATAGAGGTAAATTTTTCAATGGCAACAAATGGTGGGGTGTATCCTTCTTTATAAGTTCTCCAAGCGCAAATACATCCTGTTTCGGTTGGTGTAGCGCAAGCTTTCAAATTAGTAAATTCAGCTGGGTCAATTGCCATACCTACGATATAGGCAGACACCAATTGCTTGGACAATGCTTTTCCATCAAAATATTCTTTTAGTAATCTCTTTGCATGTGTACTTCCTTGACTATGTGCCGCAATGATGATTGGTTTCCCTTGGTTGTAATTGGCCATATAAAAATCAAATGCTTTTTTCACATCCTGATAAGCTAGTTCAAATGCAGCCAATGCATTGATGGTATCTATTTTATTAATTGGGTAATAACTTTTGATATGCGCTTGTCGATACCTTGGTGCAAAGATGGGACCTACTTCATTAAAAATACTGGCTTGATTTAAAATCGTAGAATAGTCAGTACTAATATTTAAAGCAATATCTTTTAAAGAGGCAGACCAGCCATTAGGCATTGCGGGATCTAAATAAGTTGTAGGGTGCACAAAAAATATATCAGATAATTGTTTAGGCTTATAATTTTTTGCAATACTTGCTGGTACACTGTCAGAAGGGTCCAATTTAAGAGGATGCGCAGCCCAGTTCTTTAATTGACTGTAATCAGGTTGCTCCTCCCAATCGATTTTGGCATAAACAGGCTGGTAGGTGCTATAGTTGCTCTTGCCACAACCAAGGGCAATCAACAAGACAAATACAAAAAATAAATTTTTCATGATGCAAAGATACGATTTAACCAATTTAAGTGTTTATATACTTTACTTTAAATTTATTTAATGCTTTGGATGCAAATAAATTATTTTATTTTTACTTAAACTATATTGTTTGTATTTACTAAGACATATACCATTTTTAAAAGCTGTTTTCCAGCATAGCTTAACCGCTTTTGGTGGTCCTCAAGTAAATATTGGCCTACTCCAACATCGGTTTGTAGAAAAACGAAAGGATATTACTTCGGAAGAGTTGATGGAATACAATGCTTTTTGCCAGTTGCTACCTGGGGCCTCCTCCACACAAACTATTGTCTTAATCGCATTTAAAAGAGGCGGCTTTCCTTTGGCCTTCATCACGATGCTCATTTGGATTTTACCAGCAACTAGTTTTATGGCTAGTTTAGCCATTGCCTATACCCATTTTGATTTACAACCTGTTTTAAAAACCTTGCATTTGTTACAGCCAATGGTGATTGGGTTTATCGCTAGCGCCACTTATCTATTATATAAAAAAGCCATCCGAAATACCATTACACTTTTAATTTTTTTACTGGTTGCCATACTTACTTATATTGGCTTTAAAACGCCTTGGACGATACCCGTTGTAATTGTGTTAGCTGGCATTGTCACTAATTTTAGCAATAAAAGAATCCCAGATCAAGATGCTGCGCCTAAAAAAATTAAATGGATCCATTTGCATTTATTCATTTTATTTTTTCTTACTGCGGGTTTTTTATCTGAACAAGCGACACGTCAAAATTGGGAGCATCGTAAAGTATATAATCTATTTGAAAACAATTACAGATTTGGAAGCTTTGTCTTTGGTGGTGGTGATGTGTTGATACCAATGATGTATGAACAATATGTGACGCGTCCAAACACAGATCGCGTGAAAGAAAGTAAAAGAGATGTACTTAAAATTAATAGTGCAGCTTTTTTAACAGGCTCTGGAATTGTGAGGGCGATTCCTGGCCCTATTTTTTCTATAGCAAGCTTTACAGGCGCATTGGCTTTAGAAGAAAAAGGAATAGGAGGACAAATAATAGGTGCTGTGGTGGCGAGTATTGGCGTTTTTCTCCCCAGCTTTTTAATTGTTTTATTTTTCTTTCCTATCTGGCAAAAATTAAAAACCTATGCGCTTTTTTTTAGGTCACTCGAAGGTATTTACGCCGCTGTGGTAGGCATTATGCTTGGGTCAACCATGTATTTGCTAAATGACGTCTTATTTGATTTAGGCAGCTTGAGTGGAATCAATATTGGAGTCTACTTATTGGTTTTTTGTACCACTGCGATTGTATTGGTTCGTTATAAAATTGCACCACAATGGGTGGTTTTGGGCACGATTTTATTAGGCGCTTTATTAACACTTTGGCCATCTATATTTTAACATCAACAAAGGCTTGAATTGTTTATTTTTACACCCATTCATGAAACAAAGCGCCCTCTTATTTTTTTTATTGACTTGTATTGCCTTTTCTTCGGCGAAGGCTCAGATGCGAACCATAAGTGGTGTGGTCTATGATATTTCTGGGAGAAGTCCAATTGAAGCCGTTATGGTGTCTAGCAAATTTGGCAGAACACAAACGGATTCATTGGGTCGTTATTTAATCACTATTCAGGCCAAAGACTCTCTAACATTTTCTTTATTTGGGAAAAACACTCAAAAATTTGGACTAGATGAAATTGAAGACCTGAGTAATTTTAATATCATGATTCATGTAAATGGGGTAGATCTTCCAGAAGTGACAGTGCGCAATAGTTATTACAGGTATGATTCAATTCAGAACCGGATGGATTATGCCAAATACTTTAATTACGATCCACCAGGCTTAAAGTTAAGTAACCAACAAAATATTTTTGGAAATGGCGGGGTAAGCATTGGATTTGACCTAAATGAAATAATTAATATGTTTAGGTTCAAGCGCAGTCGAAACCTTCAATTTTTACAAAATAGGCTAATTCGTCAGGAACAAGACAAGTATATCAATTACCGCTTTACCAAGCGCTTTGTCCAAAAGCTAACAAAATTAGATGGTCCAAGGCTGGAAGTGTTTATGGAGTACTGCAAACCATCCTATCCAACCCTAGCATTATTGAACGACTTGGAGTTAGGCTATTTTATTCAACAGAAACTCATCCAATTTAAACAAGGCCGATAATTCAACCATTCATCTATTTTCTTTCCTAAAACATGTCATTTTAGCTATCTTTAAACACTAAAATTAGACCAATTTGAGAAAGTTAAATTATGTTGCCTTCGTCCTAATGTTAGGATTGTTTGCATGTAAAGAGAAAACAAAGCCAACAGATAAATTCAATGCAAATGCGCCGGTATCTGTAGATATTGCGATTGCTGCTGCACAAGTAGTGGATAAAGTGATTGAAGTCAATGGATCGGTGGTAGCAAGTGAATTTGTAGACATTCGTCCAGAATCCAATGGCCGTATTGTTTTTTTACAAATCCCTGAAGGTAAAATGGTTGCTGCAGGTACCGTGCTAGCTAAGTTAAATGATGCTGATTTGCAAGCTCAATTGCAAAAAATAAAAGTGCAATTGCAATTAGCAACTATCAATGAACAAAGAAATTACAAATTATTACAAGCAAAAGGGATCAATCAAAGTGATTATGATATTAGCTTACAGCAAGTAAACATCTTGAAGGCGGATATCGCTTATACCCAGTCTTTAATTGATAAAACCGTGATTAAAGCGCCTTTTGCTGGTCAGATGGGATTGAAGCAAGTAAGTCTAGGAGCCTACATTAGCACAGCAATGACGATTGTTAGCTTACAAAAAGTAGATCAACTGAACGTAGATTTTACTTTACCAGAAATCTATCAAAATTATATTAAGGTAGGCAAGAAAGTGACTGTAGAAAGTATCGCTAATCCAGGCGTTAAAATGAATGCAATAATTGCTGCTATTGAGCCACAGATTATAGCTACTTCAAGAAATATTAAAGTGCGTGCTAATTTACAAGGCAAGTTGTTCCCAGGCGCTTATACAAAAGTTTTCCTTGGAGAGAATCAACAAAAGCCAAGTATTTTGGTCCCCTCTAATATTATTATTCCTGATTCTAAAGTAAAACAACTTGTTGTTGTTAGATATGGTAAAGCAAAATTCATCAGTGTTGAGACAGGATATCGAACTGCTTCTGCTGTTGAAATTACATCTGGTATTCAAGTAGGCGATAGCTTAATTGTAGCTGGTATGCTTTTTGTAAGGGACGGAAGTGATTTAAAAATCGGAAAGACATTACCACTTGCTGAGATCATCAAGTAGGCTCACAATTAATACATTATTTAGATGAATATATCGGAACTCTCGTTAAAACGCCCAGTCTTAGCCACAGTGATGAACATTGCGATTATCATTTTTGGTTTAGTAGGTTATTCTTTCTTGGCATTGAGGGAATATCCTGCCATTGATCCACCTATCATTTCAGTACAAACATCCTATTCAGGTGCAAACTCGGAAGTGATTCAAAGTCAAATCACAGAACCCTTAGAGAAAGCGATTAACGGTATCCCTGGTATCAGAACCATTAATTCTTCTAGTTCAGTTGGTAATTCAAATATCACTGTCGAGTTTAATTTAGGCGTGAATTTGGAAACTGCAGCAAATGATGTAAGAGACAAAGTATCACAGGCCGCAAGAAGTTTGCCCGAAGATATCAATAACCCTCCTGTGGTATCAAAAGCAGATGCAAGTGGAGATTTTATTTTAATGCTTACTTTAAGAAGTAAGACGAAAGGGTTATTGGAATTAACTGAATATGCTGAAAATGTTTTGCAACAGAGGTTTCAGACGATTGACGAAGTGACTAGTGTTGGAGTTCGTGGGAAGCGTTTATCGATGCGTATTTTTCCAAATACGGATTTATTAAATGCATTTGGCATTGCATTTAATGATATTCAAACGGCACTTAATAAAGAGAATGTAGAATTACCTGCTGGCCGTATTTATGGTAATAAATCAGAATTTATTATTCGTACATTAGGAAGATTGTCCACCGAGGCAGATTTTAGAAATATTATTTTAAAACAAGACCTCAATGGTATTGTGAGGTTGGGTGATGTAGCAAGGGTCGAACTGGGTCCAGACCAAGAAGACCAGGGCACTTATTTTAATGGGGTGCCTGTTGTCATGTTAACCATCTCTCCTCAGCCGGGTGCCAATCAAATTAATATTGCAGATGAATTTTACAAAAGATTAGAAGAAGTCAAAGCACAAAATAAATCAGATATAGAATTTGCTATCCCTATTGATAACACCAAAAATGTACGTCGTGCATTATCGGAAGTAAAAGAAACCATTGTAATTTCATTTACGCTGGTGGTATTGGTCATCTTCTTTTTCTTCAGAAATTGGCTGATTGCGATTAGACCATTAATTGATATTCCAATTTCTTTGATCGCTACTTTCTTTATTATGTATTTGGCAGGTTTCTCTATTAATGTCTTGACTTTATTAGCCATTGTTTTAGCAACTGGACTTGTAGTGGATGATGGTATTGTGGTCACCGAAAATATTTTTAGAAAACTAGAAGAAGGCCTCAATATAAAAGATGCTGCCAGAGAAGGTAGTAAAGAAATTTTCTTTGCAGTCGTATCTACTTCTATTACTTTGGCCGTTGTATTCTTGCCTGTTATTTTCTTACAAGGTTTTGTAGGTTCCTTATTTAAAGAATTTGGTGTGGTAGTGGCAGGTGCCGTGTTGGTTTCTGCATTTGTATCTCTAACCATTACGCCAGTACTCAATGTTTACCTAAATAGAAATGGCGGACAACATGGTAAATTTTATGAGCGTACGGAACCCTTTTTCAAAGGCATGGAACAAGGCTATAAAAATGGACTTACAAAATTTTTACAAATTAGATGGATGGCTTGGGTAATTGTCGGCATTTGTTTTGTGTTAATTATACTTGTTGGAAAAAATATTCAAAGCGAGCTAGCCCCAATGGAAGATAAAAGCTCGGTTCGTTTTTCTATGTCAGCTGCAGAAGGAACCAGTTATGAAGACTTAAGAACAGATTTATTAAAGGCTATTCGCATTATGCAAGATTCTATACCTGAACAAGCATTTACTTGGGGTAGTGTTCCTTCTTGGGGTGGAGGAAGCACTGGCGCTTCGGGTAGATTAGGTATGGTGGGAATTGATGAAAGAACAAGAACCCAGACTGAAATTGCTGCTGATTTGAATAAAAAATTCAAACGTTTTAAAAATGTACGTATTTTCTCTATAGAAGAGCAAACCATCTCTGTGGGTATGATGTCTCGTGGTTCTTTACCAGTGCAGTTCATCATACAAAACTTAGATTTCCAAAAAATTAGAAAAGTGATTCCTGAGTTTTTAGAAGCAGCTAGAAAAGACAAGACCTTCCAAAACGTCGACGTTAACTTAAAATTCAATAAACCAGAATTAGACTTGACAATTGATCGTATGCGTGCAAGAGATCTTGGTTTATCTACAGCAGATATATCACAAGCTTTACAGTCTGCATTTAGTGGCGCACGTTCTGCTTATTTCATCATGAATGATCGTCAGTACGAAGTAATCACACAAGTGCCTAAATCCGATCGGAACACACCTACAGATATCAGTAAGATTTATATCAGAAATAGTCGTGGCGAAAGTATTCCTATTTCGAGTGTATTGACAATTGAAGAAAATAGTAATCCTCCAAATCTTTACCACTACAATCGTTTTAATTCTGCTACCATTTCTGCATCTTTAGCAGAGGGGAAAACAATTGGTGATGGAGTAAATGCGATGGATCGTATTGCAAAAGAGAAATTAGATGAAAGTTTCCAAACAGCCTTGAGCGGACCTTCTAGAGACTTCAAAGAAAGTGCTTCAAATACTTCTTATGCTTTATTACTAGCGTTGATTTTAATTTATTTAGTCCTTGCGGCTCAGTTTGAAAGTTTCACGGATCCATTCATTATCATGATTACTGTACCATTGGCGATAGCTGGTGCATTGATTTCCCTATGGATGCTGGGTCAAACATTAAATATATTCTCGCAAATTGGTATCATTATGTTGATAGGCTTGGTGACTAAGAATGGCATCTTGATTGTGGAATTCGCTAATAAGAAAAGAGAAGCTGGTTTATCCATTAAGGATGCTGTTTTAGAAGCTGCAGCGCAACGTCTAAGACCTATTTTAATGACGAGCTTAGCTACAGCATTGGGTGCATTGCCAATTGCCATTAGCTTAGGTGCAGCAGCAACAAGCAGAAAACCTTTAGGTACAGTTATAGTAGGAGGTCTAATGTTCTCTTTAATCTTAACTTTATTTGTCATCCCTGCAGTGTACACTTATCTGTCTTCTAAACATAAAAAAGTGATAGACTAATAAGTAAGAATGAAACGAAATACCTTTTTGTATTTTTTAATTTTATTAGCTGCTTGTACAAGTCGTCCTAATGATTATAAGAATGAAAATAAAAATATCACCGATTGGGCGCCTAGTTTTCATAAGGTAGATATAGTTAATCCAATTTTAGTACCGAACATCAGCAGTCTTTTTTTCTGCCCTTTGCAAAACGATACAGTACAATGGGAAGCAAAAAATGTATTAAATCCCACAGCACTTGTTAAAGACGGCAAAGTATATTTATTGTACCGTGCACAAGATAGTGCCATGACTTCCCGTATAGGACTAGCTATTAGTGAAGACGGTATTTATTTTAAAAGACAAGCCCAACCTATTTTTTATCCTGCTCAAGATAGCTTTGCTATTTATGAAGGAAGGGGGGGCATTGAAGACCCAAGAATTGTTGAAAACCCATCGGGTGGTTATATTTTAACTTATACAGCCTATGATGGGAAAACAGCTCGTTTATGTTTTGCCACTACAAAGGACTTGATTCATTTTCAAAAACAAGGCCCTGTATTAGTACATCCTAAATATATCAATACATGGTCTAAGTCGGGAGCTATTATTGCCGAAAGAGTAGGTGAAAAAATGATTGCTAAAAAAATTAATAATAAATACTGGATGTATTTTGGAGACACGGATTTATTTATGGCCTACTCCAGCGATTTATTGCATTGGGAAGTTTTGGAAAACGAAGAAAGTAAAAAAATAGTATCGGTCCTTACGCCAAGGCCTGGTTATTTTGATAGTCGTTTGGTAGAGCCAGGTCCATTTGCATTGTATACTCCAAAAGGCATTGTGCTTATATATAATAGTAGCAATGCAGCCAATAACAACGATCCTACAAGTCCAAAATTTACTTATGCAGCAGCGCAAGCTTTATTTGATACAGCTGCACCCTATAAACTTATCGATAGAGCTGTGAAGCCTTTTATTCAACCTGACCAACCCTATGAATTAAAAGGCGAAGTCAATAATGTATGTTTTGTAGAAGGCTTGGTATATTATAAAACTCAGTGGTATTTGTACTACGGCACTGCCGATTCTAAGATTGCAGTGGCACTTGCTTCTGATCATGAATAGGCTATTCTTTTATGATCACTTCTTTCATAAATTTTGCAGTCGCTTTTTCAACGCTTACGATATCATTTGAAACAATGGGCGAAGCAAGCACGTGTTCTCCTGTATTTGGCATAGCCATTTCCATTTTTAAATTAGAAGGTGTAGCAATTTGTTGCATCATTTTTTGAATGGCACTTACTTTAATGACATTGTCTTGATGCGCTTCATCCTTATAATAATACAAGGCTAAAGTAGGTTGATGTATCTTTTTAAAATTGGCTTCTGTCATCGTTGCTTCTAATAAGTTTTGTAAAGCAACAACTGCTTCTATTCTGTAATGTTTATTCCAATAGGTTGGATAAGCGGAGTCTTTGTATTTTATATCCACATAATTGCTTTTTAAACAGCTCTACCAATTTGTAAGCCCCACGGGTTATTTAGTAATGGTGCAGATGGATTAAACACTTCAATATTTGGCGAATACAAAATCAAGCCTGCAATTTCAGGATAGTTGGCTGCTAACTGCAATGCCAAAGTACCACCGGTAGAAGTACCCATTAAAATGACTTTCTTTCCAAGTTGTTTTCCAATCGCGTAGGCTAATTTTGCAGACTCCCAATAATTTTCTGCAGTTAGATTCATCAGGTCCTCGGTAGTATCAATACCATGTTCTGCTAATCTTGCTAAATATAAATTACAATGAAATTGTTTTGCAATATTTTGGTGTACTGGATCACCTTCCATTTGGCTTGCACTAAAACCATGTAAGTATACAATGGCATATTCTGTTTGTGTTTTACTACTGTCTGCCCAAATAATTTTTGCTTCATTATTGGGCTTAATCTTATGTGGCGCTTCCATTGCAGTAATTTGAGAATCAAGGGCATTGATACTTGCAACAGTCGGTAAAACGTCATTCAATTCAGGCTTTGGAGGCTGAGGACCTAAAAAATAAATAACAAATAAAGCTAAAATGGAGAGAATGACTATTTTTAGGATACGCATTTGGGTATTTTATTTTAAAGCTAGTTATTTTGAAGGCCTTAAAAAAATATTTTGCTTATCTAAATCCACTAAATTGCAGCTATGAATAAAGAAAGGTTTTTATCATTGGATGTTTTTCGCGGTATGACAATATGCTTGATGATTATTGTGAACACACCAGGTGATGCATTGCACACTTTTGCGCCTTTCAGACATGCTAGTTGGCATGGATTTACACCTGCCGATTTGGTATTCCCATCCTTTTTATTTGCTGTGGGTAATTCACTCAGTTTTGTTTTGCCTAATCTAGAAAAATCAGGCAGAAGCAAAGTACTTTTTACCATCTTTAAACGTAGTTTTATTTTATTTGCCCTAGGTTTCTTAATGTATTGGTTTCCATTTACTGGGGCTTTACAAGACGCCAGAATTTTTGGTGTATTGCAACGTATTGCACTCGCATACTTATTTGCAGCATTGATTGCCCATTTTATGCATGAAAGAGTAGTCAAGGTTTTGACTGCTGTACTTTTATTGACCTATTGGTATCTAGCGGTACGTTATGGACAAGCAGGAGACCCATTTAGCTTAACTGGAAATGCGGTTTTAAGGTTGGATCTATACTTACTTGGGCCAAGCCATTTGTATCATGGGGAGGGCATTGCTTTTGATCCAGAAGGATTGCTCAGTACTTTGCCGGCTATTGTAAATGTATTAGTGGGATTTATCATAGGCAACTTTGTAAAAGCTAGCGGAAAAACCTATGAAGGTTTAACCCATTTATTCATGTGGGGTGCTGGCTTCCTATTCTTAGCCTTTATGTGGGATTTTGAATTTCCTATCAACAAAAAACTTTGGACTAGTTCTTTTGTGGTACTTACAATTGGATTAAATATGATCATATTGGCTACCATCATTTATAGGGTAGACATCCACCGTCAGCATCAATTTTCTAGGTTTTTTGAAATTTTTGGTAAAAACGCACTTGTGATCTACCTTTTTTCAGAGATTTTGCTCACTACTTTGAATTTAGTTCAGGGGGCTTCTGGCTACAAAACTGCATTTGACTGGTTGTATCAACTAGGATTTACTCGTTTTGACGCTTATTGGGGCTCTCTATTTTTCGCCATTTCCTTCATGTTCGTTTGCTGGACATTGGGTTATGTATTAGATAAGTTTAAGATATATGTTCGTATCTAAAGCTTAATAATCCTTTTTTCCCAATAGTTTTTTTTAGGACTGTAAACGGCGTACCTTTGCAGCCTCAAAACAGTACATGGAAATAAGAAACATCGCTATCATAGCCCACGTTGACCACGGTAAAACAACCCTGGTAGACAAAATTTTACACGCAACTAAAGTATTCAGAGACAACCAGGAGACTGGGGACTTAATCATGGATAGCAATGAGTTGGAGCGTGAAAGAGGTATCACTATCTTAAGTAAGAATGCGTCTGTAACCTATAAAGGTGTAAAAATTAACGTGATCGATACTCCAGGTCACTCTGACTTTGGTGGTGAGGTGGAGCGTGTTTTGAAAATGGCTGATGGTGTTTGTTTGCTAGTGGATGCTTTTGAAGGACCCATGCCACAAACTCGTTTTGTATTACAAAAAGCATTACAGTTGAATTTAAAACCAATTGTAATCATCAATAAAGTTGATAAAGAAAACTGTCGTCCTGACGAAGTGCATGATGCTGTGTTTGAATTATTCTTCAACTTAGATGCAACAGAAGAACAATTGAATTTCCCTACTTTTTATGGTAGCGGAAAAAATGGTTGGTTCAATGAGACATTGACTCAATGTGAAGATATTACGCCTTTAATGGATGGCATCTTAAAGTATGTTCCAGGTCCAGATGTGAAGGAAGGACATACACAAATGCAAATCACTTCATTAGATTATTCTACGTTCCTTGGTCGTATTGCCATTGGGAAAGTAGAAAGAGGTACGATCAAAGAAAATCAAAATATTGTTTTGGTGCAAGCGGATGGAAGTATCAAAAAAAGCAAGGTAAAAGAATTATATGTATTTGAAGGAATGGGTAAGCGTAAAGTAACTGAAGTTGTTTCTGGTGATTTATGTGCTGTAGTTGGTTTAGAAGAATTCAATATCGGTGATACCATTGCTGATCCAGAAAATCCTGAAGCATTACCTGTTATTAGTGTAGATGAACCTACAATGAGTATGACATTTAGTATTAACAATTCACCTTTCTTTGGTAAGGAAGGAAAGTTTGTTACTTCTCGACATATCCGTGATCGTTTAATGAAAGAAACCGAAAAGAATTTAGCATTACGTGTAGAAGAAACAGATAGTGCGGATAGCTTCTTGGTATTTGGTCGTGGAATCTTACACTTAGGTGTACTAGTAGAGACGATGCGTCGTGAAGGATATGAGTTGACGGTAGGTAATCCACAAGTATTGGTGAAAGATATTGACGGCAAAAAAAATGAGCCATTTGAGATATTGGTGGTAGATGTTCCAAGTGAATTTAGCGGTAAAGTCATTGACTTAGTGACTCAAAAGAAAGGTGAGATGTTGATCATGGAATCGAAGGGCACCATGCAACACTTAGAATTTGATATTCCTTCTAGAGGTTTGATTGGATTACGTTCTCAGATGTTAACACAAACTGCAGGTGAAGCTGTTATGGCGCACCGTTTCAATGAATACAAGCCTTGGAAAGGACCAATTCCTGGAAGAAGCAATGGCGTTTTGATTGCAAAGACAGGTGGTGTAACAACTGCTTATTCTATTGATAAATTACAAGACAGAGGTCGTTTCTTTATTGAGCCAGGTGAAGAAGTTTATGCAGGTCAAGTATTGGCTGAGCATATTAAGCCAGGTGATTTGAATATCAATGCTGTCGAGATGAAAAAATTAACTAACCACCGTGCGAGTGGAAGTGATGATAGCGTTCGTATTACTCCAAAAGTACAATACACTTTAGAAGAGTGTATGGAGTATATTCAATTTGATGAGTGTATCGAGGTGACACCAAAGTCGGTTCGTATGCGTAAGTCTTTATTGGATGAGAATGAGCGTAGTAAAGCAACAAAACAATCTGCTCAATAAGCAATGTGCTAGAAGTATAAAAAAAGAGTCTCAATGAAAATTGAGACTCTTTTTTTATACGTATGTTAAACTTGAAATTTGATTTTAGACATTCAGTTTATTTAAATTTACTGTCATATTTATGCGTTCACTGGTTTATTCAGTGTCGCCCACAATAAGTCCTTTAATTCTATCAGGTTTTTAGAAATAGCTGAAGAGATAAAAATATGAGGAATATTTTCTGGTAATTCTTTTTCGATGGCATCTATTAATTCTTGATCTAGTAAATCTGTTTTACTAATTGCAATGATGAAGTCTTTTTGTAACAACTCGGGATTGAATGCATTCAATTCATTCTTTAATATTTCGAATTCTTTTTTGTGGTCATTTGAGTCAGCTGGAATTAAGAAAAGTAAAACCGCGTTTCTTTCGATATGTCTTAAGAATCGATGGCCTAAGCCCTTTCCTTCTGCAGCACCTTCAATGATTCCAGGTAAATCTGCAATACAGAAAGATAAGTTGTTTCTGTATTCAACCATACCTAATTGAGGCGTCAAAGTTGTAAAAGCATAGTTTGCAATTTTTGGCTTTGCTGCTGTGATTGCTGATAAGAGTGTGGATTTACCTGCATTTGGAAAACCAACCAATCCAACATCTGCGAGTACTTTTAATTCTATTTGTTTCCATCCTTCTATTCCATCTTCTCCAGGTTGAGCATACTCAGGAACTTGTTGTGTAGGTGTGGCAAAATTACTATTGCCCAATCCACCTCGACCTCCTTTCATCCAAACAATTTCTTGTCCATCATGTAAAATCTCTGCTTCAATTGCACCGGTCTCTTCATCTCTTGCGATGGTTCCCAAAGGCACTTCTATAATGATATCTTCGCCATCTTTACCTGTACATTTATTTTTAGAGCCATTCTCTCCATCTTTTGCCAATACATTTTTGTGATAACGTAAATGCAATAAGGTCCAAAGTTGGGAATTACCTCTAAGAATCACATGCCCACCTCTACCGCCATCACCACCATCTGGTCCGCCCTTAGCCGTTAATTTATTTCGCAGAAAATGTCTACAACCAGCTCCGCCATGACCACTATGGGCAAAAATTCGGATGTAATCAATAAAATTATTTCTTTCTGACACGAGTACTTGTTATAGATACAAAGTTACTACAATCAAGCGGTAATTTAATTTAATAAAAAAGCCTTCTCTTTTAGAGAAGGCTTAAATACTTATTTTTAAATAGAATTTTTTTAAGGAATAGTCTTTTAGTGCTTGGTTAATTATTTGGCTTTAGTCCATCAATTAAAATAGCCACCATGTTTTGTTCAAGTTCCTCTGCGCTAATTTTTTTGGTTGAACGGTGCCAGCTTTCGATGCCACTTACTGCATGTAAAAATATAAGGACTACAGTTGGGGCATCAATCGGCTTGATTTCCTTATTCCTAATCCCTTCTTCAATAATCGCAGCCAATCTTTTACGATATACCCTTCTTTGATTTTGGTAATTGGATAAGTAGGGATCAGAAAGGTGTTTCCATTCTCTATCGCTTACATATACTTCCTCATATTGATGAATCATCTCTACGATATGGAATCGTAGGATTTTTTCCATTTTTTTTAATGAACTAATTTCTTCTGATTCTATTTCATCAATTTTTAATACAAAACGATTGGCTACATTGAATACCAATTCATGCAATAACTCACTTTTAGATTTGATATGATTGTACAAACTGGCAGCTTCCACACCAACAGCCTCTGCTAAATCGCGCATACTTGCCGCTTTATAGCCCTTTTCTCTAAAAAGAGTAGCCGCTTTCCGCACAATCACGTCTTTTCTGGACCCGTTTTTTTCTGTTTTGATTCTAGCCATGATGTTATCTTGTGCGTTGATTATCACAAAATTATCGAATAAAAACCAATGTTTTGGTTAATTTTTGATTAATTCATCCAATTTTGTTAGTTTTTTGGTAATCAACTAGTTGCATTCATAGAAGTACTTCGATTTAGAATGCTTTGGGATAGAAGGCTTAAAAATCGTAGTTTCGCAACTGAAAATCAAAAAAATACACATGTCTCTAGTAGTCGTTGGATCTATGGCTTTTGATGCCATTGAAACCCCTTTTGGGAAAAGTGATAAAATTATTGGTGGTGCAGCAACTTATATTGCATGGTGCGCTTCTAATTTTACCACAGTGAAGCAAATTTCGGTGGTTGGTGGAGATTTCCCCCAAGCACAATTAGATGCTTTGACTGCAAGAGGTGTCATTTTGGAAGGTGTGCAAATTAAAAAAGATGAAAAAACTTTTTTCTGGAGCGGTAAATATCATTTAGATATGAATACGCGCGATACTTTGGAAACGCAATTAAATGTATTGGAAAATTTCCAACCCGTTGTGCCAGAAAGTTATCAGGATTGTGAAATTTTAATGTTAGGAAATTTGGTACCTGCTGTTCAAAGTAGTGTCATCAAACAAATGAGAAATAGACCAAAATTAATCGTGATGGATACGATGAATTTTTGGATGGAAATTATGATGGATGACTTGAAGCATACGATTAGTTTAGTAGATGTTTTAATGGTAAACGATAGTGAAGCGAGACAATTGAGTGGTGAGTATAGCTTGGTAAAAGCAGCGAAAAAAATAATGGAGATGGGTCCAAAATATGTGATCATCAAAAAAGGTGAACACGGTGCTTTATTGTTTCATGAAAATCAAGTCTTCTTTGCACCTGCATTACCATTAGAAGAAGTATTTGATCCAACTGGCGCCGGTGATACCTTTGCTGGTGGATTTGTAGCACATTTGGCAAAAACAAAAGACATTTCGTTTGAGAACATGAAGACTGCAATTATTTTAGGAAGCGCAATGGCAAGTTTTTGTGTAGAGAAGTTTGGTACAGAGCGTTTGACAGAGATTAGTGTAGAAGATATCAAAGAACGTGTTGCATCTTTTGTTCAGTTGGTGAACTTTGATATTGAGTTGATTTAAAATTATTTTTTTTAATTAAGAATATGAAACTTGCAGTAGTCGGTGCCACGGGTTTAGTAGGTACTAAAATGTTACAAGTACTTGCTGAGCGCGATTTCCCTGTGACTGAATTAGTGCCAGTTGCATCTGCGCGTTCTGTAGGCAAGGAAGTAACCTTTAATAATAAGCGCTACAAAGTGGTGAGCATGGAAGAGGCTATTGCAGTGAAACCTACACTAGCGATTTTTTCTGCAGGCGGAATAACTTCTTTGGAGTGGGCGCCAAAATTTGCAGCTGCTGGTATTCGTGTCATTGACAATTCTTCGGCATGGAGAATGGATCCAACAAAAAAATTAGTAGTGCCAGAAGTGAACGCTTCTGTATTAACTGCAGCTGATTTTATCATTGCCAATCCTAACTGCTCGACCATACAAATGGTGGTTGCATTGCAACCTTTACATGAAAAATATACAATCAAAAGAGTTGTTGTAAGCACCTATCAAAGTGTGACTGGAACAGGTCAGCAAGCAGTAGATCAATTGTATAAGGAACGCAAAGGCGAAATTGTATCTACCGACCAAATGGTGTATAAATATCCCATCGATTTAAATGTGATTCCTCAGATAGATGTGTTCTTAGAAAATGGATATACAAAAGAAGAAATGAAAATGGTCAATGAGACTTGCAAAATTATGCAGGACGATTCGATTAAGGTAACCGCTACTACCGTGCGTATTCCAGTGGTGGGTGGACATAGTGAAAGCGTGAATGTAGAATTTCATAATGAGTATGATTTAAAAGAATTGACCACTTTGTTGGCCGAAGCGCCTGGCGTAGTGGTACAACAAGACGATGCTGCACAATTTTATCCAATGCCATTATGGGCACATGAAAAAGATGATGTATTTGTGGGTCGTTTACGCAGAGACGAAACGCAGCCAAAAACTTTGAACATGTGGATTGTAAGTGATAACCTACGTAAAGGCGCAGCTACCAATGCAGTTCAGATAGCAGAATACTTGGTTTCCAAAGGAATTATTTAGAAAAGCATTTCCGATTTTAATAAATAGGAATAAAGCAATTCAATTTTGAGTAAGAAGATGCGGGCGAGCGTCTGATGAATCTCAAAAAACAGCGAAAAATTAAGATTTTGAATCGCTATTGATTATTTCAATGAATTCAGCCTCGGTAATTATTTTTATGGAAGTTATTTTTTTAGCTTTCTCTAATTTACTTCCTGCATCTTCTCCAACGATTAAATAATTTAACTTACTGCTTACACCACTCAAGAGATGTCCGCCTTTTGCTTCTACCATGGCTTCTGCATCCGAACGTTTAAGTTGCGTTAAAGTGCCTGTAAATAAAAAGTTCAATCCTGTAAGTGATCCATCCGTTGCTTGATGATTGGTTTGCTCTACATTCAAACCCAATTGTATTAGAGACTCAATCATCTGGAGTTGAATTGGATCGTGAAAAAATTGAACAATACTACTTGCCACTTTAACACCTATATCTTCGAACTCCAATAATTGGGCTTCGGTGATACGCGTTAAATCAAGTATATGGTTGATTTTGCTTGCAATCGTTTTAGCAGTCGTTTCTCCAACAAATCGAATCCCTAAAGCATAAATGAATCTATGCAATGGCTGTTGTTTAGAGGCTTCGATTGAAGTTGTTAGGTTGTCAACACTTTTTTTCCCAAACCCTTCCAATTGTCCAATCTGCTCAAAGTTCAAAGTATAAATACCAGGAATGTCTTTTAGTAAACCAAGCTCAAAGAATTTTTTAATATTGGCCTCGCCTAAATTTTTAAGATCCATTGCGTCCTTACTTACAAAATGTGCAATGCGTTCTACAATTTGTGCGCTACAATGGAAATGATTACACCTCCATACTGCTTCTGTACTTTCTTTCACTAAGGCGGTAGCACAAACAGGACAATGGGTTGGAAATTGAATCTTTTTTTCAACGCCTGTTCTAAGACTTGCAATGGAATGAACAATTTGTGGTATCACATCACCAGCACGTTCAATAATAACCGTGTCTCCTAAAAGCAAATCCTTTTCAATGATATATTCTTCGTTATGAATTGAAATACTAGATACAGTAACTCCTCCAATGGCCACAGGTTTTAATTTAGCTACGGGCGTGACTGCTCCAGTTCTGCCTACTTGAAATTCTACATGCTCCAAAACAGTAGTAGCTTGTCTTGCTTTAAATTTATAGGCAATGGACCATCTAGGATGGTGCGATGTCATGCCTAATTTTTCTTGTAATGCTAGATCGTTGACCTTCACCACTAAGCCGTCAATCTCATAGGGTAATTGGTCTCTTCCAGATTCAGCAATCGCACAGTAATCAATGACATCTTGTATTTTAGAAACAAGTTGTTTTTCTTTTTCAGGCGATCTAAATCCTATATTCCATAAAAATTCCAGGGTCCCACTATGGGTTTTCAAAAGCGGATGCACCGTTTTTCCTGGGATAGGTAAAGTATAACTGACATGATAGATGAACGCATCTAAATTTCTTTCTGCCACTTCCTTTGGATCTTTCATTCTTAAACTGCCCGAAGCTGCATTTCTTGGATTGGCAAGGGGTGACTGTTGCTTGGATTTTAATTTATCATTAAAATCATCAAATGCTTTTTTAGTCATAATAACTTCGCCACGAATTTCAATTTGTTGGATGCCATTTTCTATAAGTGGGATCTGTAAAGGAATGGATCTAATTTGTTTGATATTATTGGTAATGTCTTCTCCTTCTAAACCATCTCCTCTGGTACAGGCGCGCACCAAAAGGTCGTTTTCGTAAATTAAGGAAATACTAGCGCCGTCAAATTTTGGCTCAACACAATACGTAATGGCATCGAGGCCAGCACTTTCTCTTGCTTTACGATCAAAATCATGAAGGTCCTCTGCATTATAGCTATTCTCTAAGCTTAACATCGGAACCAAATGTGGTACTGTTTCAAAATTGCTATTCAAACTATTGCCCACTCTTTGACTAGGTGAGTCTGGGCTAATCAAAGAAGGGTCTGTGGCTTCTATCCTCAATAAGGCTTGAAAGAGTTGGTCATATTCGTAATCACTAATCAAGGGCTCGTTGACTACATAATATTGGTATTCATGAAACTGCAATACCTTTTTTAAAGAAGTTAAATCAATACTTAAAGGAGCTGTTAGAAACTGCTTTGTTGTTTGTTGTAATGCTTGTATTTGTGCTTTATCGTACATGGGCGAAAATCTTCGCTAAAGTACAAACTTTAGCGCTTGCAAGCTCATTATTTAATACCTTTATGGACTAAATAATGGTATACTTATGTTGTATTCAATGACAGGTTACGGGAGGGCAGAAATGACATTTAACGACAAAACACTTTTAGTGGAAGTCAAGTCTTTAAACGGAAAGCAATTTGACGTTCGTTTAAACATTCCTTCTTTATTAAAACCAATTGAAGTTGAAATCAGAAATACATTAAATGAACACTTATTTAGAGGTAGTGTTGAGTGTTCCATTTTTGTCAGATCCAATGGTGCTTCAAAACCGGTCAACATCAATAAAGCATTGGCAAAATCTTATTACCAGCCAATCGTTGAATTAGCAGATGAACTAGGTATTGGCAAAGAAAATATTTTAAGCACGTTATTTAAAATGCCAGATGTGGTTTCTTCTACCAATGAAGTTTTAGCTGAAGACGAAAAGCATGCTATCTTTGGCTTATTAAAACAAGCCATTGACTTACTAAATTTGCACAGAAAAGAGGAAGGAAAGTCAATTGAATTGGATTTGTTAGAACGTGTTGCTGGGATTGAAGCGCAACAGGCTGCGATTGCAGTGCTTGAGCCAAACAGAAGAACCAAAATTAAAGAGGGCTTAATTAAGTTATTAGAACAAAATATTGGACCAGATAAATACGATAACAATCGTCTAGAACAAGAATTGATTTACTATATCGAAAAAATTGATATTTCAGAAGAGCGTGTTCGTTTAACAAACCATTGCGCCTATTTTAAATCGATCCTTGCCGAAAAAGATCCAAACAAAGGGAAAAAATTATCTTTTGTTTTACAAGAAATGGGTAGAGAAATTAATACCACCGGGTCTAAGGCCAATGATGTAGACATTCAAAAAGCAGTCATTGTCATGAAAGATGAATTAGAAAAAGCAAAAGAACAAATCTTAAATGTATTATAAATGGGGAAGTATTATCGTATCGTATGTGGTATCTGTTTTTTAATCAGCCTAGCTGCTTGTCAAACAATACCCTTATCTGAACAAAATACAATTCATCCTGACCATCAATGGAATAGTGCCAAGCCAGAAAAATATTTGTTCAATATCACCGATACCAATCAATTGTATAAAATTATATTTGTCATCAGACATCATAATGCGTATCATTATAAAAATATCTGGATCGAGCTAAGTCATAGTAGTGCGAGTGAGCAAGCGAAAACGGCAACATTCAATTTGAATTTGGCAAATGATCAAAAAGGTTGGCTAGGCACTGGAATGGATGATATCTATGATCAACGCATTCCATTGTATTCAAAGCCAGTTAAATTAAAGTATGGTATGCATTCGTTTATCATCAAGCATACGATGCGTGAGGATCCGCTACAAAATATTTTATCTACAGGCATACGAATAGAAAAAGCGACTTTGTAAAATGAACATGCCAATTTCCATATCAAAATTAGTATGGGTTAGAATTATTTATTGGCTATTTCTAACCTATATGGTCGCTGCATTTATTTGGTGGTATGTGGCCCTTGTTAAGCAAAATGATTTACTGACTGCAACAAAAATTGAAACCCTTACTGCCAAAGGTGTAATCGATCAAGCACAGATTACAAGCATAGAGGACTTTGCTACTCGAAAAACAAAACAATATATTGGCGAAGGCTTGACATTTTTATTGCTATTTCTTTTGGGTGCCATTTATGTTTATCGTTCATTATTGAAGCAATTAAAATACTCGACTTTACAACAAAATTTTATGATGGCGGTCACACATGAACTCAAGACACCGATAGCAGTCACACAATTAAATTTAGAGACAATTGTAAAAAGAGATTTACAGCCAGAGCAACAACAACATTTAATTCAGAATACACTTAAAGAAACAAAAAGATTAGATGCACTGTGTAATAATATTTTATTGGCATCCCAATTTGAAACAGGACAATATCAAAATAGTAAACAAGTAGTGGATCTTTCGAGCATTGCAGTCCAATGCATCCAATCTTTTGAAGAAAGATATAGCAATAGACAATGCATTGCTTCAATTGATGCTGCTATACAATTACAAGGAGAATCATTGTTATTGCAGTTGATGATTAATAATTTGTTGGACAATGCCAATAAATATGCAGCTCCTGAGACGCCTATTTTCATTGACTTACATGTAGTTGGAACAGACATTGAGTTAACAGTCAAAGACCAAGGCATTGGGATTGTTCCAGAAGAAAGGTCAAAAGTATTTGATAAATTTTATAGAGTGGGTGCAGAGCAAACCAGAACGACAAAGGGCACTGGACTGGGATTGTATTTATGTAAAAAAATTGTCAAATTCCACGCTGGTAACATTTTCGTTAAGCCAAATCAACCCAAAGGAAGTATTTTTGTGGTCCAACTCAAGGCAGATTAATCATGCAAAAACATAGTATCTTATTGGTGGAAGACGAAGAACATCTTCATGAGGCCTTGAAGCTGAATTTAGAAATGGAAGGGTATGAGGTGGATTCTGCATTTGATGGTGGGGATGCTTTAAAGAAAATTCAATCCGCTCATTATAATCTTTTGATTTTGGATATTATGTTGCCTTCTTTGGATGGCTTTAGCATCACAGAACGGATGCGATTGAATAACAATCAAACACCTATTTTGATATTAAGTGCAAAAAATACAAGTGCCAATAGGGTGCAAGGATTAAAATTAGGTGCGGACGACTATTTAACTAAGCCATTTAATTTAGAAGAATTACTTTTAAGGGTAGCCAAATTGATTCAGAAAAACGCGCAACAAACCAATGCTTCCCCGCAGATGGATAGCTACCAATTTAAAGGGCATAGCATCGATTTCAACGCTTCAGAGGTGTTGCTTGCTTCTGGCCAAAAAATCACCCTTACTAAAAGAGAATTGTTATTGTTAAAATTACTCATTGAGCATAAACATAACGTGGTCACAAGGGAAAAGATCCTGCAATTGGTCTGGGGCTACCAAGTCTTTCCAAATACCAGAACCATTGATAATTTCATTCTTAATTTTAGAAAGTACTTCGAAATAGACCCAAAGCATCCAAAACACTTTATTTCCATGCGAGGGGTAGGCTATAAATTCCAAGATTAATACCCCTTAACGCAATCTTTGGGCAAAATTTGCGTTATTATTTATAGATAATTTTAGCCCATGTCATTGTCCTCTATCCAAGACTTTGTAGAACCTATTAACCTGTCTTTCTTGTCAAAGGACGAAGGTTATCGGGATACCCAGCTTGGCAAGCATATTAAATCTTATGAAAATCAACTGCCTGATATCAAGGATGCGGATATCGTATTGATTGGTGCAGGGGAGTGCAGGGGGGCCGGATTTGCATTGAATGGTTTTGAAGCAGCCAATGCTGTTAGAGCGGCTCTGTACAATTTATATTATTGGCATGCTCAGGTGACGATTGCAGATATCGGAAACGTAAAACTCGGACAGACTATTCAAGATAGTTATGCTGCATTAAGAACAGTGATTGCAGAATTGATTCTGCAAAATAAAAAAGTGGTTATTATGGGTGGATCTCATGATCTTACCCTGCCTCAATACCATGCCTATACTGCGATTCCTACCTTAGTCAATGCGGTGGTGGCAGATGCTAAAATCGATCTAGATTTAGAAGCTAGGTTACCATCGGATCATTTTTTAGAAGAATTATTTACAGGTTTACCCAATCATTTAAATCATTACGCACATATTGGTTTTCAAAGTTATTTTATGCATCCGCATATGCTTGAAACAATTGATAAGTTAAGGTTTGATTGTTTTAGATTGGGTGTGGTCCGCGAAAGTATCGAAGAGATGGAGCCAGTCATTAGAGATAGTCACATGATGAGTTTTGATATTAGTGCCATCCAACATGCACAAGCTCCTGCTAATATTATCACATCAAATGGTTTTAATGGAGAAGAAGCCTGTGTGTTGATGCAATATGCAGGGATGAGTTGGAAAACAAGTTCTATTGGTTTATTTGGATACCAGGCAGAACTAGATCACCATGGATTAACAGCGATTCAGATGGCACAAATGATTTGGTATATTATAGATGGCGTGCATCGTGGTAAAAAAGAAGCGCCATTGACTGCCCTAGATCGTTTTAAAGAATTTCAAATTGCTTTTTCAGATATTGATACACAATTTTTACAAAGTAAAAGCACAGGTAGATGGTGGATGAAATTACACAGTGGAGAATGGATGCCTTGTAGTTACAAGGATTATTTAATAGCTTCTAATAACGAAATCCCAGAAAGATGGCTAAGAGCATTAGAAAGAGAGTAAACCCATTTAAGTTTGAAAATTTATTAAAGTT
>Ga0304730_1000787_pt1 | contig 25946 bp, 22 predicted proteins | sample M_130628_MF_Meta_FD_190474 | JGI IMG/M metagenome (GOLD analysis project Ga0304730, IMG submission 190474) | Freshwater microbial communities from Lake Montjoie, Canada to study carbon cycling - M_130628_MF_MetaG (v2) (version 2) | ecosystem: Environmental > Aquatic > Freshwater > Lake | place...
CTAAGGAACACTAAGGTATTTTTCTATCTTCTTATATCAATTGTAACTTTCAAAAGTAGCTTTTCAAATCTTCATGCTTCTTCGTGGACTTCGTGGCTTTGTGGTTCTACTACTTAAAAGCAAATAAATATTTTCCTTCTTGTAATATTTCTTGCAGAGCAATATATAATTTGTCCAAATCTGCTTGTATATTAAATGCCCCAATAGAATAGCGCATATATATTTTATTGCCATGTGGCATAATAGGAATGGTAATTCTGTATTTTTCAAATAAATGTTTTTCTAATTCCCATGCATTATTTGTGTGAATAGGAATACTTAGCATTTGTGCAATCCATTCGTTAGTAAGTGGCGAAATAGGTGTGCTATTGAACAATGTAATAAATCGATTGGCATTATACAAAACCAACTCTCTGCAACTGGCTGTAACTGCTTGCCAATTGTTTTGCTGCATATATTCTATAGCTTTTGAAATGCAAAGGTATGCCGAGAAATCGCGTGTGCCTTGCATTTGATGATAATCTAAAAACTGCGAATGGCTTGGTATTGCACTATCGTAGCCCCAACTAACTACTAAAGGGTCTAGGATGGTTTGCCATTTTTTTTTGACATGCAAAAACGAACTTCCTTTAGGCGTCATCATCCACTTGTGGCAGGCACCTGTATAAAAATCAGCGTCTACATCTTGTAAATCTAAAGGTACTTGTCCTGGTGCATGCGCGCCATCTACAAATATTGGAATGCCTTTTTGCTTAGCTAAAGCTACAATTTCTTGCACAGGAAATATAAGTGCAGTAGTGCTTGTAATATGGCTAATAAATATAAGTTTAGTTTTGGCAGTGCATCCTGCAAAAAAATCTGCTATAAATTGATTTTTAGATACTATTGGCAACGTAATAGGCTGCTGTACCAATTTAGCTGCTGCTTTCTTGCAATAATAACTCCATGTTTTGGCACAAGCGCCATACTCCAAATCTGTTGTTAGCACTTCATCACCGGCTTGCAGTGGAAAACTTTTGGCTATAATATTTGCAGCAGTAGTTGGGTTGGGCACATACACAATATCATCAGCATCTGCATGGAGGTAGGTACCTAGTGCTTTGCGAGCAATTTCTAAATATGCAGATGCATTAAACTTGATAAACTGCACAGGTTCTTGCTCTAACTTCATTTGCCAATTTTGATACTCTTCAAAAATTGGTTTTGGGCAAGCACCAAACGATCCAATATTTAAAAAGGTAACAGTTGGGTCTAATAAAAAATGGGAAGAAAAATTGTTAGGCATCAATAGATTTTTTATGCCACTAATGTAGCAATTAGTTATTATTAATGATCAGAAATTTTAATTGGTTTTTCATCATCAGGAAAATAATGATCTTTTGTTTCTATTAATTCTATCGTTGTTCTGAAGTTGGATTTAATGTGAATATACATTAAGTTTTCTGTTTTGTCTTTTAAGCGTTTTACTTTGGCCAAATACAATCCTTCTTGCAGTTTAATAGTTTGAGAATCTATATTTCCTGTGATTGGAATAGTTGCAAATTTTCTCCAGCCATTATCTTCTTCTTCATAAATATCAACATTATTATCTGGATACATTGCATCTATCATCAATTCGCCATTATATTTCATTTCGTAGCCTTGTGTAGTTGCTCGTTTTATTGTTGGTCGCAAAATAACTGGGGGATTCGTATGAATTTTTGCAAGATAATCTGCAGGAGTAAGCCATATATTGTCATCCGCATTATAATCAATTTTTACAGTTGGTTGATTATCTAGTTTGGCCATTATTTCTATCGGATAATCAAATACATCAGTACCTTTTTCGTAATGAAATATCAATGCACCTTTACGTACCTTTTTCAAAAATATTTTATTTAAATAATTTTTACGAATATCTACATGCAGCAATACAATATCTGTATCAGCAAAAATAGAAATTTGCATACTACCAAAGGTGTCTAGCATAGCAATAAAATTTTCTTCTTTTCTTTTTTTAGCAGAATTTATTTGATATTCCAAATCTGTATTATCTAAACTACATATAACATTAAATGGCAATGAGTAATAATCGGCATTTTCGCTTTGAACAAAAATACAAAGTTGTGTATTGCTTGTTTCATCATAGCGCATTTTAAAAGCAGTGGAGTCAATAACAATTTGCGCATTGCAAAAATGAAATAACGAAAAAAATACGAAGGAGAATATTATTTTTTTCATTGTAAGAGATTGTATTGGTTGTTGATTTTATTTTTTCTTCTTTGGAATTTCTTTGCCTTTTCCATCTAATAGTGGGTTAGCATTAATGAACTCTACTTTTGGAGCTTCATCTATATACACCGGCTTGCCAATGGCATCTGGTGTTACGGTAAGTCCTTTATAGTCTTTCAATTCCAAAGTTGTTTCTTGATTGGCTTTTACCAAAAAAGATACAATTGTTGGTGGCGCCATTTTAGGCATGCCTGGCAATACAAAACTTGCTTTGTAAGAACCTGGTCTTAATAGCAATCTGCGTTTGTCTTGCGCAGAATTTGGTGAAATAGTAATAAATTCTTCGTAGGTATCGCCAGTTTGCCAATACAAAGTTACTGGGCTTGGAATATTATCTGAATTAATATACATTTCTCCTTCTTGCGGAATTTGCACTTCTGTAATGGCACCAAAACTAACTTCTGTATGCACTACATACTTTGGTAAAATATCTAAATCTATTTGGTACTCACCAGGCTCAAACATTTTTTGCTCTGCTGCGTTATAAGTAACAGCAGGAATTTTTTTACCACTAAATAATCTGCGCACTCTAACTGTTTTATCTACTGCTCTGGTTCTATTATTTTGATAGGTAAAAATTAATGTGCCATTGGTTACTTTTAAAATTACTTTGTTCAATTTGTTTTTTTCGATAGGTACATTGTTCAATACAATATCTCTTTGTCCCAATACAGTTACATCAAAAATGCCATCTATCTCTAGCTTTACAGGTTCCGGATCACCATTTTCATACACATCGCGCATAAAAGTTTTTATTTTTTGCTTAGTAGTTGGGTCTACCAATGCTACCATTGGTTTAGCGTTGTAAAATTTACCTGCGCCATCTGTAAAATACACAGCTAAACGTGTATCTGCACTAGGCTCTGTTTCTATTTTAAATTCGGCTTGTTCGTTATTTACTGCTGGAGTTGGCAATGCTTTTTTCTTGACTAATAATGCTTTTGGATAAGCTGGTACAGAAAACTTTGCTCTTGGTCTAATAATTGGCAGTGGCGCAAATTGGTAACTAAACCTAAATGGAATGGCATATACATCTTCCATTTTTACTTCCTCAAACGGAGGAATAAATAATACATCTGGCAATGCATATGCATTTGTTTTTCTTGCTTTACCTACCTTAGCATCTATGGCTGTAATAGTAGTACCAATAGACCTTGCAGGCAAAATAGTTTTCATATCTATTGCTACAAATTCTTGCTCTGTAATTTCTTTGGGTAAATTATAAGTAAATTTATTTTTTATAATTGGTTTTTGTGCAGTAGAATTATTTGCAAAACTAAAAGCTTTGTTGATGGTAGGAATTGTTTGCATGTCAAACATTGGCATTTCTACCTCCGTAATTTCTTTTGGCAATTGATAGCGGAATGCATTTCTAAGCACAGGCTTTTTAGATACAGAAGCTGTAACAATAGGTTTCATGGTAAAGCTGTTTTCCAAAGCATCCAATATCCAAGCAGGCATTTCTATTTCGGCTATTTCTTTTGGTAGTTTTGGTTTGCCAATATATAATTTATACATTGTCAAATCTTTCAACTTAGTAGCTATTGGTTTAGCCACAGCAGAAGCTTCTATGCTTTGCATTACATATCCTTCCTCTATTTTTTCTGCAATCAAAGCTTCTGGCAATCTTGCTTTGCCTACATTCAATAGTTTTGCATTTTTTTCTGCTTTTGTTTTTCCAATAATTTGCTTTGGAGATATTGCAGCAATTTGTTCCATGGCATCTAACTGAGGCGCAGCAGTTACCACTAATACACCAGGCAGCTTAGGTGTGTTTTTTATAAATGCATGTTTATTGGGTTCTTTAGGTGTAGAAACTATTAAATAAGGTTTGATACTTGGCACCACACTTAGTTCATCCATTACAACAGGCACTATTACATTGATAGGCTTGGGTTCTACAGGTGTAACCAAATTCAATGTTTTTGGTTTGTCTAAAAGTGGCCTATTATTTTTTACGATCAAGCTAGCAGCTGTAGGAATATCTGCAGTAGAAGTAACACTTACATATTGCCCAAGGCATTCGTAATATTGCTGCAGCATATTGTTGTTATCTAAGCCAATGATATATGGCGATACTTTTACTTTATTGGCAATCATATTTTTATACATATCGCAAATATTTCCATCGCAGTTTTCGCCACCATCAGTAATTAGTACAAAACTATAATCGTATTGTGCTGCATTACTCAATTCGTTTTCGGCTGCTTCTTTGAGGCTGTATGCAATTGGACTATTACCTAATGGTGTAATATATTTTAACTTGGTTTTTATTTGATACGCATTTTGTAAATTAAATGGCACTACCAAACGTGTATCCGTACAGTTTTTTTCTATACTACCATGTTGGTCGCCATATACTCTTACAGCAAATTCTACTTCGTTATTTACAGCATACATGCTATCCATAATAGCACCCACTACTTTTGCAGCTGCTTCAAAACGATTTTGTTTGTTCTGCCATTCGTAGGTCATACTACTACTTGCATCCATCAAAAACAAAATACGGGTGCGCTTTTGTGCAGTAGCAGAAACACTAAACAGCAATATGCAACACCAAACCAATAAAACTTGGAGAAATTGTTTGATAAACGGCATGCTGTTGTTAAGTTTCAAAATAAAAAATGGGAAGCAATAAAAAATTAATAATCTGCTAATTCGCTTGGCAATTGCGCTAAGGCTTTTGCCAATTGCTCGTCGTTTGGCGCTATACCATGCCACTCGTGAGTGCCTTCCATAAAGTCGATGCCTTTACCCATTTCTGTTTTCATTAAAATACATATTGGTTTACCTGCGCCACATTTACTTTTAGCTAATTCCAAAGTTGCCACTACATCATTCATATCATTGCCATTCATGTGCAATACTTCCCATCCAAAAGCTACCCATTTAGCTTCCAAGCTTTCTACATTCAATACCTTAGCAGTAGGGCCATCTATTTGTTGCCCATTTACATCTACACTTGCAATAAAATTATCTGCTTTATGATGCGCGGCACTCATGATAGCTTCCCAGTTTTGACCTTCTTGCAATTCGCCATCGCCAGTAAGACAAAATACGAATTGCTGATCGCCATTCATTTTTTTTGCTAATGCGGCACCTAATGCTACGCTTAAGCCTTGACCCAAGCTACCACTAGCAATGCGCACACCTGGCAAATGCTCATGTGTAGCAGGATGCCCTTGTAAGCGAGTATTTAATTTACGAAATGTGCCTAATTCTGCTACTGGAAAATAACCGCTGCGGCTTAATACACTATAAAACAATGGAGAAATATGACCATTACTCAAAAAAAACAAATCCTCGTTGGCGCCTTCCATATGAAAGCTAGGATTATGTTTCATTATTTTAAAATAAAGTGCCACCATAAAGTCTGTACAACCTAAGCTGCCGCCCGGATGACCACTTTGTACACCATGTACCATTCTTACGATGTCCCTGCGCACTTGTGTGGCCATTGCTTGTAATTTTTCCATTGAATTACTATTACTTTTTTTAATTGAAGGTTTAGAGTACAAATGTAGGAACTTAGGCGCAGGAACATTGCGCCAAACAAAAGTTTTACAAAGTTATTAGCAAAAAATCAGCAGTATTTAGCATGCTTTTATGAAATGGCAAAATGGTTGTATTGCAAAACCAAATTTGGGTGATGCAATGATAACTGTTTTTTATCTTTAATTAATAGCAACTAAAAGCCCAAAGATGCTAACTTTGTAGCCTACTTTAATATTAATATGGAATCCCATTTATTGGCAATAGCCTCTGAAAAAACAATGACACCCATCAAAAAAAGCTTGCAATTTGGTTGGGAAGAATTTTTGAAAGATCCATGGATGTATATTTTGTATACAGCAATTGGCGCTGTAGCTAATTTAGTAATTTATAAAATTCCTGTCATTGGACCCTTTATATTGGTAGTGCTAGGCTTGCCGCTACAGTTGGGTATTGCTATTTATTATTATCAAAAAAATAATTTTCAGGATGATCATTTCAAACATTTTTTTGATGGTTTTTCTCATACACGCGAGTTACTTAAATTTTTTTTAATTATAATTGGTTGCACCCTGCTATTAATGATTCCGTTATTTATAATAGTAGTAATAACAGAAGTAAGTATTGATATTGCAAGCGGTGGTGCTACATCTAGCCAACTATCTTGGGTTACCAATATGGTAATTCTACTATATACACCATTTATATTATTTGCAACTATTTGCATTATACTTGCGCCATATTTTATATACTTTTTCAAGTTAAAAGCAATGGATAGCATTAAGATGAGCTATCGATTTGTAAAGCCAAGATGGTGGAGTTATTTTAGATTTTATATCGTTATCTTTTTAATTGGTATACTTGGCGCTTTAACTATTATAGGTATGCTAATTACTACGCCAATTATTAGCCTAGCTATGATGCATCAGTTTTTTACAGTTACCAAAATGAAGGTGCGTAAAGAAGATGGCTCAGAAGCTGTGTTGGATGGGTTGGTAGAAGTAGGTGCTTAAGATTTTAGGAAGCCGTAGTTTTCTAAATAATTATTATTAAATTTGTTTACAAAATATTTTTACGATGAGTATTGCAGAATTAAAAAAAGTGGTTCATGCTAAGGTGGATGAGATGAATGATGAGAAATTATTACAAGAAATCCTAGAGATTCTTGGAAATAAAAAAATAAACTTAGCCATTCATTACGACAAAATTAAAGAACAGTATAATGATGCGCTTCAAAAATTAGCACAATGATTTTAATTGAAGACATATTATTGTTGCATGAAAAATCTATTATAGATTTTGGTGGTGCAGCAGGAATTAGAGATTTGGAAATGTTGGAATCTGCTATTGCAAGACCTTATCAAACCTTTGATGCTGAACACTTATATCCAACACCAATAGAGAAAGCAGCTGCAATTGGCGAAAGCTTAATTATTAATCACCCTTTTGTAGATGGCAATAAAAGAACAGGAGCATTATCAATTTTAGCATTATTGATGGAGCATCAACTTATTTGTACTGCAAATTCAGAAGCATTTTACCAATTCATCATTTCTATTTCTACAGGAGAACTGCGCTATGAAAAAATTGTAGCATGGTTGCAAATCAATACACAAAAATTGCAATCAAATTCTTACTGAACAATACTTTATCTTTGGGCTAATGTTTGAATCCTACATGCATATTGTAGAAATATTAGGTACATTTTCTTTTGCTGTTTCTGGCACATCTGTAGCCATGAAAAAGAAACTAGATATTTTTGGAATTCTAATAATTTCGTTTGTTACATCTATTGGTGGCGGAACTTTGCGCGATATTATGCTAGGCAATACACCTGTGGCTTGGCTACGAGATGCTACTACTATTAATGTAATTTTGGCAAGTACAATAGGCACAGTATTGTTTGGTAAATTTATTTCTAAGCTAAATGTTTCTCTGTTTTTATTTGATAGTTTGGGGCTTGGTTTGTTTACATTTATTGGCATTCAAAAAGGAATGGATATGCATTTTTCTAATGGTGTATGCGTGGCAATAGGTATGCTCAATGGCTGCTTTGGTGGCGTGATTCGTGATACATTACTCAACGAAATTCCATTGGTTTTCAGAAAAGAAATATATGCATCTACATGTATTTTAGGAGGTGCTGTATATTTTTTATTACATGCTTTAAAGGTAGATAATCAATTATCGCAAACGATAGGTATTGCTACAATTGTATTGCTTAGAATAATAGTGGTGCGCTTTAATTTAAGCCTGCCTAATATGTACAAGTCAGGTAATTAATTTATAACTTTTTCAATTGAAAATAACCAAGATGCAATTCGTCTTCTGGTAAATTATCTTGGCGCTGCAATACTATTTTATATTCGCTTTTTAATGATGCCGGTAAAATGTCTTCTATAGCATACACATCATCTACATCTATTCCATACTTATCATCTATATGGCTTTCTGCACCTTTAAAGCCAGTATGCTTATAAAAAGCAGATTGCTTTGCATGTTGCATGGCTTTGCCTTTATCTGTAGCAGCTACAATCATTTTGTAATGATACTCTTCAAAATCTCCAGGTTTGTAACCACCTAAATTGATAAAAAATAATTTTGCTTCTGAAGTTAATTCTTCTTGTAAGGGAACAATATTTACAGCATAACCATCTACACTTGTTATTGCTCTGTAGGCATCTACATGCATTGTATTAGCTACCTCTGGCCAAAATTCTTGTAGCTGTGGAATCATATTTTTTATAGATGTGGCAATGCCAAAACAAATATCGTGCTGCTCTATATGTCTGCCTTTGGGTGTGCATCCAATTAATACTTTAAACAATTTCATCATTGCTGTAAATGTACTTGATTGTGTAAAACTTTATGTGAACAACTTAAAAAATAACAATTTGTATTTATATGCTGTGTTTATTTTTGAATTATGCGTAAAATTATTTTTATCTATGTATTTGTACTACAATGCACCAATTTAATGGCACAAGGTAGCCGCTACAAACCCGAGCTTGCAGATGGCGAAACTGTCATAAAAACTACATCAGCCATACCTAAAATTACAGCTCCTAAACTACCTACATCCTACACATTGTTTGGCGAAAAAGTACCTTTAGAAATGTTTGATATTCATGATAGATTTGATAGAGAATTGATAGTAAATAATTACATGCAAGGTAGTACCATTCAAATTATCAAACAAATGAAGCGCTGGTTCCCATTGATAGAAGAGCGATTAAAACAAAATGGAGTGCCTGACGATTTTAAATATTTAGCTGTAGCAGAAAGTGCATTAACACCTGCAAAAAGTGGTGTAGGCGCTAGTGGGTTTTGGCAATTTATGAAAGGCACAGGCCCTAGCTATGGTTTAGAAATTAATGACTATGTAGATGAAAGATACCATGTATTAAAAAGTACAGATGCTGCTTGTAGTTATTTGAAAGATGCGTATGCAAAATTTAATAACTGGACTGCTGCTGCTGCTAGTTATAACTGTGGCATGGGTGGATATAATAGTGCAGCTACATCTCAAGGCTCTTATAACTTTTACAATCTATGGTTGCCCGATGAAACAATGCGTTATATTTTTCGCATCATGGCACTAAAATACATTTTAGAAAATCCAGAAAGAAGTGGATTTTATTTAGATAATACAGACACCTACAAACCTTACAACACAAAAATTGTAGCAGTAAATTACAGCATTAGTAGTTTAGTACAGTTTGCTTTAGAAAATGGTACCAACTATAAATCTATCAAAATATTAAATCCATGGTTGCGCGATAAAAGCTTGCCAAATAAAAGTGGCAAAACGTATGAAATACTAATTCCGCAATAGTAGATGCTCCAACTCGCTAAGCACCATTGCTGTGGCTCCCCAAATTTTCTTATTTTCTAATTGGTACAATGGTGCTGTCATTACCATATTTTTAAAATCGCTTCTATACACTTCTCCATATTGTTTAGTGGCAGTATCAAACAATTGGTGCAAAGGTACTTCTATTATTTCTTGTACTTCTTGTGGGCTTGGTTGCAGTATAAAATGGCTATGCCAATAACAAACAATGGGTGTAATATTAAAATTACTTGGAGGAATATATAATGGTGTAAGATTTCCTAAAATTTTTATTTGGTGCATGCCTATTCCCATCTCTTCTTCTAACTCTCTGATAGCTGTATAAGTTATGGTTTGATCTTGTAAATCGTATTTGCCACCAGGCAAACTTATCTGTCCGCTATGTGTACCGCCATCCAATGTGCGCTTCATTAATAAGGTATGCCATTCTTTATTTTTTTTGTACAATACTATTATTACACCACCTTTTTTTGCATTGGTTGGTGCTACCAATTGTTCCCCTCTAGAGGGCGGTGCCATTTGCAATTGCGCATCTATGCCTGGCAATGCATGCAATATATTATGTTGCAATTTTTCTATAAAATTATCTTGATGCCACAACATGTTTTGTAATTCTCTTTAAGGCTTTTCTATTAATTTAAATAATATGTATTTATTCAATTAACACAAATTCGCTTTCGTTATGTATTTTATCCAAACTAGCAATTACATACTTATAATCTCGCCAATTGTTTTTTAATAAGTAAATATTTTCTCCCGTTATTTTTTCTATTTTTTCTGCATTTGCTATATCTATTTTTTCATTTTTTGCAAATTGATAAATTACAAAACAGTTAGCATCTGCGCTATTGTGTTTTAGTTCCAAAGCATCTACGCCACTTGCTGTTTTTATTTTTTTATAAGATGGTTTTGCAGGTGCAATATTATCTAACCACTTCATAGGTGGTACTATTGCTAAGCTAGTATTGGTATTGTATTGCAATGTTTGTACAATACCATATTTATTTTTATAAAAACCGTTAGCACTATACAAACTATATCCATTAATATTTTTTGTATTTCTGATATCGTTTATTTGTTCAGGAATTTCAGCACTATTGCGCCAAGCAGGATTTGCATTTACACCCATTTGATATAAGCCTTGACCAATATACATTCCTTTGCCATAGCTATGATTGCTCCACCATTGTAATAGTGTGCTAAAGTCTGCACTTTTATGCCCTCTCTCCCAATACAATTGCGGCATTAAGTAATCTATCCAACCACTTCGTTGCCATAGCAAAACATCAGCATATAAATCATCGTAATTTTGGCAACCTCTAGTATTACTGCCATCTTTATCGCAGGAAGCATTGCGCCAAATGCCAAATGGGCTAATGCCAAATTTTACTGTTGGCTTAATGGCCTTAATTTTTTTACTTATTTCCTCTATAAATAAATTTACATTTTTGCGACGCCAATCGGCTTTGGTTAGCATGCCATCGCCATTTTGTATATAAGATTTATTGTCTGGAAATTCTAGTGAGCCAATTTTATATGGATAAAAATAATCATCAAAGTGCACAGCATCTATATCATATTTGCTTACCACTTCGCACACCACATCTTGTACATACTTGCGTACAGCTGGCACTCCGGGGTCAAAATATTTTTTACCACCGTAGTTTACAAACCACTCTGGATGTGTGTAAGTTGGATGATTAAATGCATGCGTATTTTTTCTAGCATCAATCAAAGCGCGATAAGGATTGAACCAAGCATGAAACTCCATACCACGTTTATGGCATTCATCTATCATAAATTTAGTAGGGTCGTAGTATGGGTTTGGTGCTTGTCCTTCCTTGCCTGTAACATACCTACTCCATGTTTCGTAGCTGCTTTCGTAAAACGCGTCAGAAGCGGGGCGCACTTGCACAATCACTGCATTCATACCTGCAGACTGTAATAAATTTAATAGATTAATAAATTCTTGTTGCTGCGCTAAGGCATCCAATTTTGTATCGTTGCTAGGCCAATCAATATTGCCAACTGTAGCAATCCAAACAGCACGTAATTCGTATTTTGGTTTTGTATGTGCACATAAGTAATGGCATGAAAAAACAGAAAGAAATAAAAATAATATAAGGCTACGCATCTTGTAATTGCAAATATACAATGCAGTTGGTATTGGATAATGTGATATAAAAAAAGTGTGATAAATTGCTTTACCACACTTTGTCAATATTAGTTTTAAGGAAACATTATTTTGTTGCAGGAGCTTCTGCAGGTGCTGCAGCTGCTTTTTCTTTAGAGCAAGCTTTTCCTGCTTCGCCTTTTTTGCAACAAGCTTTAGTAGCTTCGCCACCTTTTTTGCAACAAGCCTTAGGAGCTGATGCAGCACTGCTTAATGTAACTGTATTAGCGGCATTGCCACCATCTACATTTGCACTTGCTTCTTTTTTGCAACATGCTTTTCCTGCTTTACCTTTTTTGCAACATTTTTTTTCTCCAAAAGCAACTCCTGTAATCAATAAAGCTGCTAATACAAATGATAATTTCTTCATATTTTTTTTCACTTCTTTTTTTTGGTTATTGGTAAAATATTTTACTACATCAAAGGTATACATCTTTTGCATTCGTAAATACTTTTTAACGGAGATTTAAGTTAAATAATTTTATACTATTTTTATTCTACAGTAGCCTGAATACCTCTATCAATAATTGCTTCAGCCATTGGCCGTAAAAAATCAAAACTTCCTTTTTTTACATCACATTTTCCTTTGTAATGTATCAGCATTGTGCATTGCTCTGCCTGTGTTGTAGTGTGTTTGCACACTGTAATTAAAGTATCTATCACATGGTCAAAAGTATTTACCTCGTCGTTCCATACTATCAAATGATGTGCTTGGTCGACACTCTTTTCTAATAAATCTAGTTCTTCATGAAACTTTTCTTTCTGTTTGGTACTTGCCATATTTATAATTGTATTATTGAACAATTAATTGATTTGTTATTTTTTGTCCTAATTCATCTTCTGCCACTACTACATACCGACCAGCATTCAAAGCACTAGTATTGATGCTAAAATTATGCTGACCTACATTTAACTTGGCACTTCCAATGGTCATGCACTTTCTACCAAATATATCCACTATATATAAATGCATTGTTCTGGCAAATTGTAAAGTAACTTGTAAAGTACAGATATCTTGCGCAGGATTTGGGAAAATACTTAAATTAAATTTATTTTTTGAACTAATTGCGGGTTGTATTGCCAGTGGAAAAAACTGTTTGCTGTAAAATGCACCACCACCATGTGTACCTATTGCTACAATGCCATCTGCAGGTCGTTGATCAATGCTTACAACTACATTCGTACCAATGCTGTTGATTCCTTCTTGCTTCCAACTAGTAGAATCTTTTGAAACAAGTGTGCTTTCTTTTAAAGTATCCGTACTGAATAATCCTACACTAGTACCAACATAATATTTCCTTTTGCCTTCTGTAGTTTTTGCAATGGCTACACAGCGTAAACTAGGGGAATAGCCACTCCAATTGCTAGAAGCGGATCTTAAATTTCCTTTGCAATGCCTAAAGGTATCGCCAGCTGTAGTACTATAAAATAGCGAACTGGTGGTGTAGTTACTATAGCATACTAATACTTTTTTATTGTCCTCTGGGTCAATGGCGATTCCACTGCAATAGCCTGTCATAAAAGTTTTACTAATTTTCACCATAGTGGGGTTACCAGTATTAGCATTATCAATTCTATAAACATCCTTATTACTTGTACCTATGTATACTGTATTAGCAGGAGATTTACTTACTGCAATAGCTGTAATTTGTGCAGGATATTGCCCTGTAGAACCAGAATTAGAAGCAGTAATTGTGTCTGATAATTTTGTCCACCCAGTAGCGATACTATCCCAATTACCAGTGAAAGGCAGGGTAGATAATTGATTTTGTCTCCACAAACTTTTACCAGCTGGCAAGTACAATATATTATTGTCATTGGGGTCTACCACAAATGGATTGATAAATAAATAATCGTCTTTTGTTGGTCCAATAGGGTCTATTCTACCATATGAAATTACACTACCTGTATTATCTAAATTAAATTTTACAACTTTTCCTTCTTGTATGCTCATTACATAAAAATCTCTATTAGGCGCTATATAGTTATATGCTCCATCTCCATTAAATGGTATTTTCCAAATATTCTGCGCATTGGTATAGTCTGTAGTGATAAAATTTCCATTATCCTGAAAACCAGCCAACAGCCATTTACTACCTACCGTGGGGTCTAGTGTAACAGTATAAACCTGCGATGTTAAATAACCATTGTTCAATGTAATCCAAACCATAGTATTGGGAGAATTTCCATCCATCGTCATACGCACACCACCATCGCTAGCGCTTAATAATTTATTAGGGTTGCCTGGGTAAAACAATAAATCATGATTATCTGGATGATGATTATCCCAAATTTCGAAATGTGGCAATGTTGTTCCTAGCTTGTAGCCGCCAATCTGTGTAAAATTGTTTGCAGTAGCAAAAGCATCTGTACTTCTAAATATATTAGTTCCTCCTATAAATACATTTCCAGTGCCTGGTTGCACTTTTACAAACATATCATAACCTCCTTGGCAATTTAATTTATCGAATGGGCCTGAGCTAATGTTTGCATTGTTTGGTAGATTAGGCGATAAATTATCCCAATTACCTCCAGCACCAGAGCCATCACCACTTATATAGGTATATTTCATTAATGTTATCCACTCATTGGTGCCCTTATAATTACTAGTGGTTGTGCTATAAATATTTGTACTATCTGGTATGTAACTAAAGAAAAATACTTCTTGCGGATTATTAGGATTGATACCTAGCACCGTTCTATCATGCACATTAAAATTAATGGGGGTAATATCTGCCCATGTCAACCCTTTATCTGCACTTCTAAAAAATCCTTTACCAGTTCCGTCACTGCTTACTGTTGCATATATAATTCCTGTACTATCAATAGCCAAATCTGTATAATAAGCATCAGTGCCGCCAAATCCACCACGGCAAACAGTCCAAGTATTTCCACCATTATTGCTACGATAAATACAACCATAATTTGCTACAAATAAATAGTCGCTATCTACAGATGGATGTGTAGCAATGCGCCAAGAAACTTGGAATGGAGTAGTAAATGAGTTTGGATTACCACCACTAGTGGTAGGCATTGGTTGCCAAGATTTACCACTGTCTATACTTTTAAATAATCCATCTCCAAAAAAATATGCTCCACCACCACTAGCGCTATTACCACTTCCTTCGCCAGTACATGCATACCAAATATTTTCTTTACCAATACGTTTATCTTGGCACAAACTAGTAACTCCCAAATATCCTGCAACATCACTTACTTGAGTCCAGGCCAATCCGCCATTGGTAGTACGCCAGATTCCTCCGCTTACACTACCTGCGATAATGATATTTTCATTTGTTTTATCAAAGGCAATAGCTCTTGTTCTACCACCAACATTCCAAGGACCAACTGCATGCCAATCTTCACTTCTTGTTTTTTTCTGAAATGGCGCTAGGTATTGGTTGTAAAAATCCAATTCTTGCTTGCGTATATTGTTTGGCACTTTTCCAGTAGATGGATCTGCTAGCATTAGTTGTTCCTGCAACTCTCTTAATTCATCGTAGTCAGTTGCTTCACTCAAAGAGAATTTACCTTTATGTGTGGCAATTTTTGTTTGTTTAAAAAGCAATAAACTTGATGCAACAAAAGCAAAAAATAAAATAAAACTGCGTATCATTTATTATAAATAGTATTTAGATGGGCTGGGTGATAAAAAATTAAACACGAATTTAAGGTATTTTATGAATAGAATTTCGTGTAAATATTTTATATCTATATTTTTCTAACCACAAGAGCGCACTATTATTTAGAAATGCAGGGCTTTTTTACTATTTCTATTCCTTAAAAAATTGAGCTACTTTGCACCATTAGTATACTGTATTATGCATTGTATTTGAATTATTGTAATTTTAATAGTGTTAGGAATATTATTATCCTTATAAAGCATGTTTTTAAGGCTGCCAATAGCAACTCCACCAAAGAACAGTGAATCAATATTTGTATTCAAACCTATTTTTCCAACATTTTTAATGCCATTTTAGACTAGTATAGTACCCCTATTTATTATTGCAATTTTAGCTGCGTTTTGTAAAAATAGATTGCAAAATAATAGAGAGATGCTATTAGCACTGTTTAAACTCTTATTAGTATCACAACTGCTAAATGTGCTCACGCATAAACCTGAGATTGCTACTACAGAAAATAATTTCTTGTTTGCCTTTATCTTAAATCTGTATCACTATTCCAGGACTAGACACTTTCTAAATTACATGATAATGTAAACAAAATCAACTATAATTCTGCAAAAAGTTGTACAGTAAAATTGCGCATAGGTGCTATTAATGCAGGTCTAACATAATACTCTATATTCAATACATTTTTTACTACCATAGCTACTTTTATTTGTGTGTTTAATTGATAACTCAATCTGATATCACTCAGCCAAACCCAGTTGTTATAGGTTTGTCTGTATTTTTTAATTGTTGTTGGAATTCCATTACCGAAAGAGCCATTTGGACTTGTGCCATAATCGAATATTGTTCCAAATGGGTTTTGAGAAGGCTTTGTGTTTTCAAACACCTCATCAATGTTTACCATAGGCGAGTTGATGGTATTGATGCTAGCCAAGCCGAATCCTTTGTAAGTGCCATCCCATGTGGCTTTCATTGTATGTGCATATCTGTATTTTAAAAAATTTCTATCTGTACTATAGTTTGCCATGATAGCACTATCTGGATTAATTTGCTTTGGATTTAAATATGTGTAACCAAGTATAAAATTATGTGTAATTTTTCCCGCCAATTGCGCATAGATAGATACATCTATGCCTTGCATTTTGGTATTGCCAATGTTTCTGCTTTGGAATCCTAGAAATGGTATAATATTAGAAACAGGTGTGTCTGGAAGGTTTGCTCCAAAATTAAACTCCATCATATTTTTATACTGCATCTCAAACACTGCCACATCTGCAAAGCCAACTAATTTGCCTATTGCAAAACCTTGTTTCATGCCAATTTCTGTGCTCCAGCCAAACTCGCTTTGCAATTTAGTATTTGGAAAAACGCTAGCAGCACCAAAATCTGTATTTACAAATCTTTCTGCTATAGTTGGGTAGCGGTAGCCTTGCCCCCAACTAGCACGAATATTTGTACCGCGAGTAGGCTCATAATTCAACCCAGCACGATACACCATTCTGCTTTCTACTTTATAAGTATCTACAGCATTGGTTTCGTTCCTAGCCCCTGCTACCAACCATATTTTACCTAGTTTTTTTTCGAGTTGAATGTACTGTGCTATGTTATAGCCCTTATGCGCACCATATAATTCTCCAGTTACCTTAGTTCTTGTACCTACTATTCCTGCAATAAAGTTTGCATTCTTAAAAATACCTGTGGAATCATTCCATTTTTTTACTGCTTGATATTCGCTATAAAAAGTTTTACCAGTAGATGTTTGTTGTTTTTCTGGAATAAGGTTTTGGGTAAACAAATATCTATTTCGTAAATTATGCTGCCATCCTTTGCTAGAAGTATACTGAATAATTGGGTCAACATTAGCTCTTGTTCCTTGGTTTTTATTTAAGGTAGTAGTAGAGTCTGCAGTACCGCCATATGGCAGTAATAAATTTGTTAGGCTAGTGTCTGCTTGATGCAAGAAGAATGTACTAGACTTACCCAATTGCACATTACTATTTAAAGAGAGTATTAATCCATTGATGCTTTTTACTTTATGGCGAATATTGGCATTGCCCCTTATTCGGCGGGTAGCATCGCCTTGCAAGTAGGAATCTTCTGCAAACCACGCACTTCCTAATACAATGTCTGTATTACCAATTTTGCGAGAATGGCTCGCATAGCCACCCATAAAACTAGGCTGTTTTTTGCCCCACCAAATCATTTCTTTGCGGTTTGGATTGCCAAACATACCATTATACAATTGAATTTTAGTAATTGGTTTGCTGCGTGCATAGGCAGTTCTAAAATTTACAACACCATTCAATGCACTGCTACCATATAATGTACTAGCAGCACCTTTTAATACTTCTATTTGTTCGCAATTTTCTATCGGTAAAAAATCCCATTTGGCATCTTGTGCATCGGCAGTAAGCATTGGCATATCATCTACCATTACCATTACTCTGCTACCTGCGCCATAACTCCATCCTGCACCACCGCGTATATTAATTTGATTGTCTACCACAGTTACACCAGGCACTTTATTTAATGCATCATCTACTCTGTTGATAGCAGCGCTGTTAATAAACTCAGGTTTAATCACTTCAATACTTACAATTTCTTCTGCAGCACGTTTTTTGAATCTGCTTCCACTAACTGTTATTGTATTTATTTCTTTTTTTGCAGAAACTAATTGGAAATTTTGCAGTTGCGGTTCGGTTTTATTGGCAACAGATATTGTTGCAGATAAGATTTGATAACCTTTAGCTTGAATAGTTAATTGGTAAGTACCTGCTGCAAGAACTAATTGATATTGCCCATCTGCATTGGTTTTGGTGATTGTTCCGTTGATTTCTAATTTGGCATCTGCAATAGATTCCCCACTAAAATTGGTGATTGTTCCGTTGATAGATTGTGCATTTACATCGCATACTAGTAGTACAATACCTAGCAAGGAAAATAATATTTTGTACATCATTGCCTAAAAATAGTTAGAAAACATTACTTTTATGTCCAAATATCAAAAAATGAAAAAAATATTTTTACTATTAAGCATTATTTGCTTTACACAACTAGCTATGGCACAATGTGTGCCAGGTACAAAAACAGCTCCAGGAAAAGGGTATATTATTCCGGATAGTGCAACAGGTATGGTGCATGCATGCGCAGGATTACCATATGATGAAACATTTTACATAAAAGCATTTAAAGATACTACCATTATAGTAATTACTGGTACTACAGACTCTATCATTATTAATGTAGACCCTATTACCATAGGCTTGCCTAGCTATTTAAACGTAACAACTAAACCTGCAACATTGCCCGCTAATGCAATACATAATTTCCCACATATTTCTATAAAAGGAGATTCTTTGGCATGTATTCGTATTCAAGGAACAGTGCCTACAGGAACAGCTGCAGCAACTACTTCATTAAATATTCCATTTGAGGCATATTTGCAACTATCAATTGGAGGATTCCCTACTGGAGATACGTCTTTGGCTGCTAGTTATTCTAGCTACAAATACATTATAGATGCCCCAGGAACTGGCGTTTGCGCTGTAAATATTAATCAAATCAATCGTAATTTAAGTGCTGTACAAGTAGTGCCAAATCCTGCACAAGAATTGATTTATGTAAATATGGTAGCTAATCAATCAGAGGATGTTACTGTAAGCATTACAAATGCAATTGGTCAAACTATTGCCAACAAACAAACACTATTAAACAAAGGAAGCAATTTTATTCCTTTCGACCTTAGTAGCTATACTTCTGGTATGTATATGTACACTATCCGCAACAAACAAAATGCAGTAGTAAGTGGTAAATTTGTAAAAAAATAAACGAATAAAAAATAATTCAAATTAAAGCTCAGATAATCTCTGGGCTTTTTTTATGCCCATTCAATTTTGTGTATAAAATATTCTACAGGAAAACCAATGGGTATTGTAGAATAGCATCTGAAATGATTATATTTGCGGTTCTTAAAAATTACAACAAACAATAAATTGAAATAATTATGAAATTCATCGTAAGTAGTGGCTTGCTTTTAAAAAATTTACAAAGTGTTAGTGGTATCATCAGCACCAATCCAGCTATGCCTGTAGTTGAAAATTTTAAATTTGATATCAATAAAGATAAATTAAAAATTACTGCCACCGACCTAGAAACTACTATGAGTGTAGTGGTAGATGTGCAGTGCAAAGAAAGCGCAGCCATTTGTGTAGAAGCAAAAATGTTGATGGATTTCTTGAAAAACCTTGGTGAGCAACCTTTGACTTTTGATGTAAACCTACAAGACTATAAAGTAGACTTTACTAGCGACGAAGGGCACTATAGCATTCCTGGCGAAAACGCAGAACAATTCCCTAAAGAACCTGTAGCAGAAAATGCAACAGAATTTACCATGCTTAGCAGCCGCTTGGTTACTGCAATTAGCAATACCGTATTTGCTGTAAGTACAGATGAGTTGCGCCCTGCAATGACTGGTGTGTATTTTGAAATGAATAAAACACACATCACTTTTGTAGCTACAGATGCACACCGCTTAGTACGCTATATGCTTACAGATGTAAAATGCCCAGAAGAGAGTAGCTTGATAGTACCTAAAAAACCATTGAGCCAATTGAAAGGAGTATTAAGTAATGATGATACACAAGTAACTATTGCTTACAACCACTCTCATTTATTTGTAAACAATGGTAAAATAAATTTATGTTGTAGATTGATAGATGCAAAATTCCCGGATTACAAAATGGTAATACCGAGTAATAATCCGTATTTGCTTACTGTAAACCGCGCCGAATTTTTAAGTGCATTGCGTCGTGTGAGTGTATTTGCTAATAAAACTACCAATCAGTTAGTACTAAAAATAAGTGGTAGCGAGTTGCGTTTATTTGCACAAGATGTAGACTTTGCACACGAAGGTAAGGAGCGCATGGCTTGCCAATACCAAGGAGAAGATATGGACATTGCCTTTAATGCTAAATTATTCTTAGAATTAATTAATGTACTAACTTGGGAAGAAATAAGCATAGAGCTTAGTACACCTAGCCGCGCAGGTATCATTAAAAGTACAGAGCCTATAGAAGGCGAAGATATTTTGATGTTGATTATGCCTTTGATGATTAATAGTTAGTATTGAGTAGCAAGAATCAAGTATTAAGATTAAAGATAGAAAGAAGTCCTGAGTTATTAACTCGGGATTTTTTATATCGGCATTAACCATTGTAATTAAAAAATAGTATTGGACTATTTTTTAATTACAATTGGTATAACTTTACCGCTATGAATGCCATCATCACAGGAGCCTCTAAAGGAATAGGAAAAGCAATTGCAGAAAAGTTAGTTCGAGAAAATGTAAACATTGCTTTTTGTAGTCGCAATCAAAAAGATATTTGGAATACAGCCAAAGAGCTGCACGACATCAACAAAGTAAAAATTTATCATCAAACCGCAGACTTGACCAAAAAAGCTGAATGCGATTTATTTATAAAAAATGCTATTGCAGAATTAGGCAATATAGATTTACTCATTAATAATACAGGCACTTATACTCCTGGTGAAATTTATAGCGAAGCAGATGGTGCATTAGAGCACTTAATGAGCACCAATTTGTACAGTGCTTATCATATAACGCGAGCTTGCTTGCCTAATATGCTACAGCGACAACAAGGACATATTTTTAATATTTGTAGTATAGCAGGTACACAGCCTTATGCAAATGGCGGCAGCTATAGCATTAGCAAATATGCAATGGTAGGCTTTAGTAAAAACTTGCGCGAAGAGCTAAAACCAAAAGGCATAAAAGTAACAACTGTAAACCCTGGCGCCACCATGAGTGACAGTTGGAGCGGCTCGGATATAAACCCAAAAAGAATTATGGAAGCCAAAGATATTGCAGATGCTATTTGGGCTATTTACAATCTGGCTAGCCAAACAGTAGTAGAAGAAATTGTAATGAGGCCGCAGTTGGGGGATTTGTAGAAGAAAGAATTACCTCAAACAAAAATGCCCTTGAAAACTCAAGAGCATTTTTAAATATTATATTTAAAAAAATTATTCTGCCTCTGCCAATACCTCTTTTACTTCTGGTATCATTCTTTTCATCATGCCTTCTATGCCGGCTTTTAATGTAACCATGCTGCTTGGGCAACCACTACAGCTTCCTTGCATCATTAGTTTTACAATACCATCGTTGTAGCTTCTAAACTGTATTGCACCGCCATCCATTTCTACAGATGGTTTTACATAGTTTTCTAATAATTCTTTAATGCGTTTTACCACATCTTCGTCGCCTTCATTAATTACATTGCTACTTGGTTGAATTACCACTTCATCTTCATTAATTACCACCTTACCTTCTTCTAAATATTCTTTTAAAAATTGGCGCAATTCTGGTATGGCATCTTCCCAAGCGGTATCTGCAGTTTTGGTAACGGTTACAAAGTTGCTAGCTATAAACACTCCTTTTACAAATGGAAAGCCAAATAACTCTTGCGCCAATGGGCTAGGCTTTGCTTCTTCTTCTGTAGCAAAATCTATACTCTTGCCTGGATACATTAGTTTGTTGGCTACAAACTTCATGGTTTCTGGGTTTGGCGTCATTTCGCTATAAATACTTACTATCGGATTTCCGGTTTTTACAACACTCATTATTATATAAAAATTAAGAAGACAAAATTACAGTTTTACTCCATACAAAAAATAGATATTTGTAAGGTTTAACAGTTGGAAACAATTAGAAGGAATATTATCGTAATGCAAAACCACATACTTTAACCCCTACAATGCCTTATATTTGCATATTAAGCAATAACAATATAAATATACAGAATGGAATATAATACCGAGAGAGACCAAATAGTCATTAGCGAATATGGCAGGTGCGTGCAAGAAATGATTAATTATTTACTTACCATAGAAGACCCTGCAAAGCGTCAGAAAAATGCAGAAGCAGTGGTAGAAACAATGGCCATTTTAAATAGCCAACACAAAGGCGTAGAAGATTACAAACAAAAATTTTGGGACCATTTGTACGAAATTACAGATTGGAAGCTAGATATAGAAAGCCCTTATGGTATACCTGATAGAGCAGAGCGCGAAGCTAAACCAGACCCACTAGGCTACCCAAGCAATAAAATTCGTTGGAATCATTTGGGAAAAAACGTAGAGCAATTGTTTGAAAAAGCAAAAGCAGAAACCGATGCCGATAAGAAAAAAGGATATGCACAAGCCTTGGGCAATTACATGAAGATTGCCTACAAAAACTATCACGAAGAAAACGTAACCGACGAGCAGATAAAAGATGAAATTGCCAACATGAGTAAAGGCGATTTGCAATACAATAATGCCAACGAGTTTAGGAAATATGTAGATGGTACATTAAGCGAAAGCGAAAGTGTTACTGGTATTCGCAATCATAAAATGAACAAAAACTACGAAGTAGCTACAGGCCGCCAAGGCATGAACAGAGGCAATTTCCGCAACAACAATAATAGTAGCGGCAATAAATACGGCAACAAAAATTTTAAATACAAAAAATAAGTACATTGAATAGCTTTGAGATACGCGGAGGTACGCCACTAATAGGCAGTGTAAAACCACAAGGAGCAAAAAACGAAGCCTTGCAAGTAATAAGTGCAGTGCTATTAACGCCAGAACCTGTTACTATCAATAATATTCCAGATATTTTGGATGTAAATGCATTGATAGATTTAATAGCAGATATGGGTGTAATGGTCAATCGTACTTCGCGCAGCTCGGCTACATTCCAAGCCAAAGATGTAAACCTAGAGTATTTAATAAGTGCCGATTTTAAAAAGAAAAGTGGCAAATTGCGCGGCAGCGTAATGCTTGCAGGGCCTTTATTGGCGCGCTTTGGCAAGGCTTATATTCCACAACCTGGTGGCGATAAAATTGGTCGCCGCAGATTGGATACGCATATCTTGGGTTTCGAAAAACTAGGTGCCAAATATATTTACAACGAGAATGATCATTTTTTTACCATTACTGCAGACAAGTTAGAAGGCACTTACCTTTTAATGGATGAACCTAGCGTAACTGGCACTGCCAATGTATTGATGAGTGCAGTAACGGCGCACGGCAAAACGCGTATTTACAATGCTGCCTGCGAACCATATATACAGCAGCTATGCAGAATGCTAAACAGAATGGGTGCCAAAATTAGTGGCGTTGGTAGCAATTTGCTTACAGTACAAGGTGTAGATAGAAGCGCTATGATAGGCTGCGACCATACCATACTTGCCGATATGATTGAGGTAGGTAGCTTTATAGGTATGGCTGCTATGACTGGTGGTGATATTACTATTAAAAAATGCAATATCAAACACCTTGGGCCTATACCAGATGTGTTTCAGAAATTAGGTATAGAATTACAGTTTGATAAAGACAATATTCGCGTGCCAGCACAAAAGCATTATGCTATTAAAAAATTTATAGACGGCAGCATTCTTACACTTAGCGACCATCCTTGGCCTGGCTTTACACCAGATTTAATTTCGATAGCTTTAGTAGTAGCTACACAAGCCAAAGGTACGGTGCTTATTCATCAAAAGATGTTTGAAAGCCGTTTGTTTTTTACAGATAAACTAATAGATATGGGTGCGCAAATAGTGCTGTGCGACCCACACAGAGCAGTAGTAGTAGGCCATGATAAGCAAGTGCAACTGCGTGGCAATACCATGGTAAGCCCAGATATTCGTGCTGGATTGGCTTTGCTAATAGCTGCATTAAGTGCCGAAGGAAAATCTACTATCCAAAATATAGAACAGATAGATAGAGGCTACCAATACATAGATGAAAGACTGAGAAAATTAGGTGCTGATATCAAAAGAGTGTAATTCTACATTTCGTATTATTCTAAGCATAGCCATTACCTAGATATTATAATTATTCTTATCTTTAATGCATCTACTTTTGGTTTAAAAAGTATAAAGCATTTTTTATGAAAATAATTTCGCAAAACACTTTGAGGATTTTCTTCATTGCACTACTAATTATTTCTTTCCAAAAAACCAATGCACAGCTACCCAATTGCGCTGGCTCTGATAGCAATAAAATATTTATACAAGCCGGTGCAGATATCTACCGCTTTGATCCAACCCTACCTGTTACGGCTACCAATCCAAGTTTGTTTGCTGCTACAGGCACAGTTGGCGGTGGATTAACTATTAGTTACAACTTAAATGGTGGTGTTGCAAGCCCTACGTTTTATACTGCTATTTCAGGCAATTATAATTATTGGAATGGTGCAGCTTGGGTTAATACTGGGCATACAGCAGGTACTGTAAACCATGGTGGTGGCGTAAATTTTATTTATGGATATGTAGGAGGCTCTAATAACATTTTTAAATATAACGGCTTGGCAAATGCAATAAATATAGGAACTATAATTGGCGCTGGCCCTTACGATTTAGTAACAGATGCCACAGATAATTTTTATTTTTTTGATGCTAATAATATGGGTGCTGGTAGAGTAAGAAAGTATAGTCCAACAGCTGTATTGTTGGATAGTATTTTAGTTGCTGGCAATCCATCTAGTGGTGCAGGTGGTGGATTTTCTATTGTGGGTAATACTATGATGGCTTCGTTTACAGGTGGAGATATTTGGTTGGGTACCATAAGTGCAGGTGCTGTAACCATCGCTAATATGGGCACAGCGCCATTTACAATTTCAGATGTAGCGCAATGCCCAGCTACCGTAGCACCACAAAATCCGCAAGCTATAATTGCGGCACCCGATACAACTTGCGGTGCATTATGCGTTACCCCTACTGATGCAAGTATAGGCAATATTGCTACTTGGCAATGGAGTTTCCCTGGAGCTACACCAACTAACTCGGTATTACAAAACCCTGGGCAAATTTGTTACACAACATCTGGTGCAAAAAACATTTCATTGATAGTGATTGATAGCCTTGGCAATGCAGATACTACCACAAAAACAATTTTGGTATCTGCTGCTAAAACAATTGTTTCCACTCCTGATAAAATTACTTGTGTTCCAGGCGATACTACTAAACTTACTGCAACAGGTGCCTTTCAATATTCTTGGACTCCAAATGTAGCTTTGAGTTGCAATAACTGTAGCAGCCCAATGGCCACACCATTCACATCTACACAATACATTGCTACTGGTACAGATAATATTGGCTGTAAAACCAAAGACACTGTAAAAATTACCATCCTGCCTATGCAAGCTAGTATACTTATAGCTGATGATTCGATTTGCATTACCGAAAAACTAAATGCTACAAGCACTGCTAGTGGGTCTGGAATTAATTGGCAGTGGAATTTAGGAGACGGTATTACGATAAATAATAATGTAACTATTAGCAACTATCAATACGCTAACGCTAATAGTTATTTGCTGCAGTTAATAGTTTGGGATACACTCGGCTGCAGAGATACTACCACTGAAATTATTTTTGTAGATGCATTAGGCTATGCCAACTTTACGATAGATGATAGTTTGTTATGCATAGGCGAGCCATTAATTATTAGAGATAGTATTAGTGCG
>Ga0304730_1000788_pt1 | contig 25930 bp, 27 predicted proteins | sample M_130628_MF_Meta_FD_190474 | JGI IMG/M metagenome (GOLD analysis project Ga0304730, IMG submission 190474) | Freshwater microbial communities from Lake Montjoie, Canada to study carbon cycling - M_130628_MF_MetaG (v2) (version 2) | ecosystem: Environmental > Aquatic > Freshwater > Lake | place...
TGGATCAACTGCCAGTGTGTAAAATTGTTGTGTTTCGTAACCACTCTTAGGAGCATCTGCTTCTGCTTGTGACAGTATGGCATCATTAATTTCTAATTCTTTTGCCTTGGTGCTGAGTATATCACGTAGTGATTGATTAGTTGGATCACCGTTAGCATCTACTGCTGGTTTATCCAACAAGTCTGCAAACTGTTGACTATCAACTATCTTCTTAAGTTTAAGTCTATATAAATGAGGATACCAAGTAATACTAAAACCTTCACTGGCTCTACTTACATCTTCAATAACAAAATAACGTGGCAGTGCAATGCTGTAATCGTTAAGTGCAAACTCATCTTTTAAGTGAGGCAATTCAAATACGTCACCGCTTATTGGCTTGCGCCCAATGGCAGTAATCCAATCATTGATATGTACAGTCATAAAAATTGTATCATTATCAATAAACAAGCCAAACTGACTTAGGTTAAAATCCAAGTTTTGTACGTTATAAATGCCTCTAACACGATAAATGCTGGAGTCATATTTTCTATCCCTATTTTCTAAAAACAATAGGTCTTGTATATTAGTTTCTTTTAGTGTATCATAGTGTGGTTGATCAGCAGTGGCATTTTCAGCACGGGTGTTAACACCTATATACTTGTGAAGATATAAATCAGTACCACCAATGGAGAACATCTCCGCTATTTGGCGATCTATAAATTTGTAATCATTGCCTTTTTCGGGCTTAAAAAGTGAAAGTCTTGGCATATGATATTTATCGCTAGCTAAATATACTAGGAGAACTAATATGTCGAACCCTACAACAGCCCTAGCAGAGCGCGAAAAAGTCTATGATTACTGTCGTACCATGTTGGGCGATGGAATGGTAGATGTAGAGTTGGATCCAAAACACTATGAAACAGCACTGAATCGTGCATTGGCAAGATATCGTCAACGTAGCAGTGGTGCAGTTGAAGAAGCATACTACTTTTTAGAGCTTATTCAAGATCAAAACGACTACAGATTACCTGATGAAATTATAGAAGTTCGCAGTATCTTCCGTAGAACTGTGGGCAGTAGAACAGCTGGCGGCAGTGGTGGTTCACAGTTTGAACCATTCAATTTGGCCTATACCAATACCTACTTGCTAAACAGCACAATGTTGGGTGGTATTGCAACATACGACATGTTTGCACAGTACCAAGAAATGGTTGGTCGTATGTTTGGCGCATACATAGAGTTTCAATGGATTCCCACAACTCACACACTACGTATTTTACAACGTCCGTTTGCAGAAGGCGAGCAAATAATGCTTCGTGGATACAATTACAGACCTGACTATATATTACTACAAGACACTTATGCGGGACAGTGGTTTAAAGATTATTCTTTGGCAACTTGTAAAATAATGCTAGGTGAAGCTAGGGGTAAATTTAGTCAAATTGCTGGTCCTGGTGGTGCTGGTGGACTTAATGGTGCTGATCTAAAGTCAGCTGGTAAAGAAGAATTAGAAAAATTAGACAAGGAATTAGAAATGTTTGTAGCTGGTGGCACTGGTTACACACTAGTAATTGGATAATTATGAAAGTTATAGATATCATTTCAGAAGCAAAACAAGCTAAAATATCAAAACGCCAAAGCCAGTCAAGTCGTGGCATAAGCACATACGGCGACTCTGAAAAAATGAATAGTGATTACGTGGCATTCAAGCTGGGTCAAGCAATGGCCGGCTCTGACGGCAAGACAGTGCCAGAGATTGATGCTAAAAGCTGGCACGGTAAAAAGAAAACAATACACCCATATACTGAAGTAGAAAACGAAATGTTCAAAAAAGCCGCTAAAGCAGTTGGCGCTGACTATGAAGATCTTAACCACGGCGACATGGCAAGTAAAGAATTGGATTCAACCAATAAAATCAGTCCCGTGGCAAAAATTAAAAAGAACAAATACGGCGTATAAACTATTGACATAACTCAAAAAACCTGTTAATATTTGCATATCTACAGGAGGCGTTATGATTATTGGAATATGCGGTTTTATCGGCAGCGGCAAGGACACAGTTGCTGACTATCTAGTTAACTTTCACGAATTTCGAAGAGAAAGTTTCGCCTCCACCCTTAAAGATGCAGTAGCCTCAGTGTTTGGCTGGGACAGAACCATGCTGGAAGGTCGCACCAAAGAAGCCCGTGAATGGCGGGAACAAATTGATTTTTGGTGGAGCAATAGACTAGGCATGCAAATAACCCCAAGATACGTGCTACAATATTGGGGTACTGAAGTTTGTCGAAAAGCCTTCCACGACGATATCTGGATTGCCAGTTTAGAAAACAAAATACGCACCAGTAAAGATGACATTGTTATCAGTGACTGTAGATTCCCCAATGAGATACTAGCGATCAAAAACGCCGGCGGTACCATAGCTTGGGTCAAACGTGGCCCACTGCCTGATTGGTATGACACTGCCTTGGCCGCAAACGCCGATCACAACTGGTCAGTTCAAGAAATGAAACAGCGTAAGATTCATGCCAGTGAATGGGCTTGGATTGGCACTGAATTTGATATAGAGTTAGACAACAACGGCAGTATAGACAACCTATTTGCCCAAGTCAAAGGTCTGGCACCAAATCACCTTGCCGCCAGTGAACGCCCTCTTTATGTAGGACTCGTTGACAGTTTGCACATATAGTTTTTAAATTAGTAGGGCGACTGTTATTCAAATTACCGTCAATATGGAACACGTTAAACTGCTCTTTGTACTTGCTCTTGTAATTACATTTTTCACAATGGTCTTTTTGCCTATAGCCATCTAAGTACCACTTGGGGAAGCCGTGCGCTATGCCTCCGTGATGTATGCAGGTCTCACAGCGTTTACGGTAAAAAACTCTACCATCTTTTTTATAGTTGATTGCCGCGGGCCTAAAACCGCAAATACACATGGGTCTGCTCATAAAGTTATTTACCTAACCTTTTTGGTCCCTTTTCAGTGTGTATTAACGCAATGGTTTTGTCAAATTCCACTAAATACATTAACAAGAATCTTAGGAGAGACCATACAATGGCACAACTATCATCACCAGGCGTAAGTGTAACAGTTATAGATGAAAGTTTCTATACACCTGCCGCTCCAGGCACAGTACCACTAGTTATTATTGCTTCAGAAGAGAATAAGGCTAACGGCGCTGGAACTGGTATTGCACCAGGAACACTTGCCGCAAACGCTGGCAAAACTTACTTAATCACAAGCCAGAAGGATCTCGTAGATACTTTTGGAAATCCAGTTTTCAAAACAGACGCAAACAACAACCCAATACATGCTGGCGAACAAAACGAATACGGACTACAAGCGGCCTACAGTTTGTTGGGTGTAAGCAATCGTGCTTATGTAGTACGTGCTGACATTGACCTAGCTTCATTGAACGCAAGCGCAGATGCTCCAGCGGCAGATCCAAGCAACGGTACATACTGGTTGGATACTGTTAACACAGCATATGGTGTATTTGAGTGGGATGGCAGTGCAAAGACAGCAACAGGCACTGGTCAATCATTTGTTGAAATTACTCCAATAGTGATTACAGATACAACCAAAGTTGTTAGCTATTCAGATACAGCTTCAACAACCCCAACTCCAAAAGCCAGCGTTGGTGCAATTGGTGATTACGCTGTTGTAAGTTTAAGCGATTTAAACACTGACTATACTGCTCCAGACACATTATTCTACAAGAATCGTAGCGGTGCATGGGTTAAAGTTGGTAGCACAGATTGGGCAAGTTCATGGCCAACTATTGCTGGTACAAAGGCTAATCCAACAATCACAGCTGGTAACACACTTACAATTAACGGTGTTACAGTTACAGCAAGCGGAACAACAGTGGCATCATTAGCATCAGCAATTAACCTAGCTATGCCAGCACTAACAGGTATTACCGCAGCCGCAGTAAACGGCAAGTTGGAAATTTACTCCAACAACAAAACAACGACCGACAGCGAAGATAGTTCAAGTTCAAACGCTATTATTATTGCCGCTGGTACAGGATCAATTATTGCAGCCACAGTGTCAACATCAGTAACAGGTATTGCCGCAGGAACTTACTATGCTCCTAGACTAGCACTACAACCACACACAAATGTTCCAACATTTAAGTCAACTGACACAGCTCCACGTCCAAGCGGTAGCGTTTGGGTCAAGACAACAGAACCAAATGCAGGTGCAAGATTCCGTGTCAAGCGTTACAACTCAGCAACTGATGCGTTTGAAGCAGTAAGCGCACCATTGTATGACAACGGTCACGCCGCACTATACTACCTAGACAGATCAGGTGGCGGTGCAAACTTGGCAGCTGGCACAGTGTATGTTAAAACAAACAGCACAGAGGATAGAGGTTCTGATAACACACCACGTATTGCTGACTATAAAATTTTTAGAAAAGTAGCAACTGGTGCAACAACTATTAAGTCTGATAAAATTACTACGCAAGTATCAGCTGGCGCAAAGACATTCACTATTCAAGAATCCCTAACAGCCCAACTAGCACTAGACACTGCCAAAACTATTACGTTTACAGCAGTTGGTGCAAGCACAGATGCTGATTTAATTGCTGAAAAGATTAACTCAGCTGGCTTTACAAATATTGAAGCTTCAGTGGACAGTCAAAATCGTGTGGTTATTAGCCACATGAAAGGTGGAGAATTCCGCTTGTATGATGGTTCAGGAACTCCTCTAGCACTAGCAGGTTTTGCCGCGTACAACCCAGTAACTGAACAAGGTACTGCAAACTTGTACACAGCACCAGCAGGCGACACAGCAAATGCATTTGTTGCCAGTTTATGGGGCCCATTGCTATTCACAGCAAGCGGAACTGCACCAACAAGTTTAACAGCTAACGGTACCTTATGGTACAACAGCGTGGTTGACGAAGTTGACGTTATGGTACACAACGGTAGCACATGGGTTGGATATCAAAGTGCAACAAGTCCATTTTACAATGCAGTAAGCGCAAGCAAAACAGACCCAGCTGGTCCAATTGTTGCGGCCACTGAGCCAGAACTACAAAGCGATGGCACAGCATTAAAGAATGGTGACCTTTGGATTGACACTAGTGATATTGAAAACTATCCAACAATTTACAAATATGACGGCACTCTACTAAAGTGGAGACTGGTCAACAAAGCAGATCAAAGTACAGAAGATGGTATTTTGTTCTCTGATGCACGTTACAACACAGCAGGCGCAAACAGCGACGAAGCTGGGTTAATTGCAGACTTGTTAACAAGCGATTACTTAGACCCAGACGCTCCAGATCCAGCACTATATCCAAAAGGCATGTTGCTATGGAACTTGCGTAGAAGCGGATTCAACGTTAAGAAATATGTACGCAACGCAGTTGATGTAAATGCAGACAATCCACGTATGAATAATGTGTCAATGGCACTTTATTATCCACATCGTTGGGTTAGCGAAGCTGGTAACCAAGAAGACGGTTCAGGAACATTTGGACGTAAGGCACAGCGTAAAGTTATTGTACAAGCACTACAAGCATTAACAAACAGCAACCAAGAAATTCGTGAAGAAGATCAACGTGTGTTTAACTTGATTGCTTGCCCAGGTTATCCAGAACTAATTGGCGAAATGATCACACTAAACTATGACCGCGGTTTAACAGCGTTTGTTGTTGGTGATACTCCAGCAAGATTACGCAGTGATGCAACAAGTTTAAGCAATTGGGGTAACAATGCTTCATTGGCATTGGAAGACAATGACCTTGGAGCAGCCAGCTTTGACGAATACATGGCCATGTTCTATCCATGGGGATTCACAAGCGATAACTTTGGTAACAACGTAGTTGTTCCACCAAGCCACATGATGCTACGCACAATTGCACTAAGCGACAATGTGAGCTATCCATGGTTTGCTCCAGCTGGAACACGTCGAGGTGGTATTACTAACGCAACAGCAGTTGGATATATTGACGATGAAGGCGAATTTACAGCAGTGGCATTAAACAACGGACAACGTGATACATTGTATGATGTTAAAGTTAACCCACTTACATTCTTAACAGGTGTCGGTCTTGTTAACTACGGTCAGAAAACTCGTGCAAGAAACGCAAGTGCATTGGATCGTATCAACGTAGCACGTTTGGTAATTTACTTACGTAGACAACTAAGCGTACTGGCTAAACCATACATTTTTGAACCAAACGATAAAATTACTCGTGATGAAATTAAAAATGCAGTGGAGAGCTTGATGTTGGAACTAGTTGGTCAACGTGCATTGTATGATTACATTGTGGTCTGCGATGAAAGTAACAATACTCCGTCTAGAATCGATAGAAACGAGTTGTATGTTGATGTGGCCATTGAACCGGTCAAAGCAGTTGAATTCATCTACATTCCATTACGCCTAAAGAACACGGGCGAAATAGCAGGTCTATAAGATGATAAATATCAATAACGGAGCATACTAATATGGCAATCGCAACACTATCAAAATTCACAGTACCCCTAGCTAGCGACGCAAGTGCATCAGCTCAGGGCATGTTGATGCCAAAGCTAAAATATCGCTTTAGAGTGATGTTTGAAAACTTTGGTGTTTCAACTCCAACAACAGAACTAACTAAACAGGTACAAAGTGCGGCTAGACCAAACGTTGCCTTTGCAAACCAAATTATTGAAATCTACAACAGTAAGATTAACTATGCTGGTAAAGCTACATGGAGTCCAATTGCAGTTGTGCTACGTGACGATGTAACAGGCGCAGTAAGCAAACTGGTTGGTGAACAATTACAGAAACAGTTTGATTTCTTTGAACAAAGTTCAGCGGCTTCTGGTGTTGACTATAAGTTTACAACACGTATAGAAATGTTAGACGGCGGTAACGGTGCCAACACTCCTACAATATTAGAAACATGGGAGTGCTATGGTTGTTATCTAGTTACTGCTAACTATCAAAGCATTGCATATGGTGAACAAACTCCGGCAACAATTGACCTCAGCATCCAGTATGATAATGCAATCCAAAGCCCACAAGGTACAGGTGTTGGATCAGTTGTTGGTAGAACTATTAATACCCTGGCAACTGGCGCAGGACGCTAATAAAAAGGCTGGCAACAGCCTTTTTTAACGACTGAAAGTTATGTACGCAGTTTATTTTATTCAATAAATAAAGTATGGCCAGTAAAGATAATAGTTTTTTAGACCAACTAGTAAATGGTCTTGGTAATCCCAAAGGAAACTTGGGGTCGTGGCAACACGCCGCAAGAACTTTTCAGGATGATTATTTTAGGCTTGCACCCAAGTCTAAATTCCTATACCATGTGTTTTTTGACATTAATACCAGTGCGTTAAAATCAGGAAACTTAAAATTCCAACACCAAAATGAAATTGGCTTGTTGGTCAAAAGTGTTGATTTACCCAAGTTTACATTAAAGACCACAACGCTAAATCAATACAATAGAAAAAAAGTTGTTACACTGGATCATGATTTTATGCCAATCAACATTAAATTTCATGATGATAGAGCGCACATTATAAACACACTTTGGCAAAGTTACTACAGTTATTATTTTGCAGATCCAAGTAGTTCAAAAACGCCAGGCGCTTATTCTAGAACCGCAATGAAAAGCGCCAGCTACATCAAAACAAAATACGGTTTAGATAATAATGTTTCAATACCATTTTTTAATAAAATTGTTCTGTATCAATTAAACAAAAGAGAATATGTTAGCTATACACTGGTTAACCCAGTGATTACAGCATTTAGCCACGACACTCCACAAAGCAGTGATCAAGGCAGTGCTGGCGCTGAAAACAACATGACCATTGCTTATGAAGCAGTACACTATGATATTGGATCAATACGCAGTGGCAGAGTAAAAGCGTTTGCAGTGGATCATTATGATAAAATGCCAAGTCCACTAAGTGCGGCGGGCGGCGGCACTAGTACACTATTTGGACCAGGTGGCGTTATTGAAGGTGCTAGTGATATATTAACTAGCCTAGCAGACGGTACTGCTTTTGATAGTCCAGCAAACTTTTTATCAACAGCAATCACAACAGTAAATACATATCAGAATGCAAAACGTTTAACAAACGCTGGACTTGCTGTTGAAGGAACAAGACTGCTTACTGCTGGTGCAGTGGCCGCGGCAACTATAGGACTAAGTGGCGTTAAAAATGTTGTATTCCCAACAAATAATACAAACACGACAACCACAGCAACACAAGTAGATTTGGGACCATAACATGATAAGTAATTTACCACAAGAACAAACAACACGGGGCAATGGCAATAATCAAGAAGTCCGTGCGCTGTTTGATAAATTCTTTTTACATCAAATAACTTTTCCCAGTAATCAAATTGACGCAGTATTGGGATTCTTTTTAAAAAGAGGATTTGATGACGAAGCCGCACGTAGTACTGGTATTGTACTATTAAATCAAGCTAGGCTAGACAACGTAAATGTATTTGAACTTATTGACACATTAAAAGGCCTAACAGATGTGCAGTTGGCCAAAGTGGTAACTGAGGTATTGAACAGTTACAGAGAACAAACAAGCACACTGGGTTATAAAGTAATGTCCCTAGCTGAGACTTATGAAAGTCGTAACATACTTGTATGAGCAGATTTGCCCGCGGTAAATTCGTACCCAAGAACCCACAAAAATATGTAGGCAATAAAACTCCAACTTACCGTAGCAGTTGGGAGTGGAGCTTTATGACATTTTGCGACACGCATCCAAGTATACAGCGTTGGGCCAGCGAAGCAATTTCAATTCCCTATAGAGATCCACTAACAAATAGACAAACAATTTACGTTCCTGACTTTTTTATACAGTATGTAGACAAAGCTGGAAGTATGCTAGTTGAACTTATTGAAGTCAAGCCAAGAAATCAATCAGCATTAGAAAGCGTGGGAAAAAGTAAATATAATCAGGCGCAGTATGTAAAGAACCAAGCCAAATGGCAAGCCGCTCAAATTTGGTGCAAGCGTCAGGGAATTAAATTTCGTGTGTTAAGTGAAGGAGATTTATTCCATCAGGGCGGAGTTAGATAAGTATTGCTATGACTAAGAAACTTGAAGAAATTTTAAATTTGCCCGAAAACAAGAAGATTGTTAATAACGATCGTCCTAAGGCCGAAATGCCAGCACCCTTTCTTAGAGATATGGCTGAATTTGATAAAATTGCTCAGGCATTGCCCCAAGTTAAAGGTCTAGGCGATATCAGTGACAACGAGTTTGATGCACTGGCACAACGGGCAACAGACGCATACGATGATCTAATGGATCTAGGCATGAACGTGGAAGCACGTTACAGCGGACGTATCTTTGAAGTAGCAGGTGGCATGCTTAAAAACGCTATTGATGCCAAAGCCGCAAAAATAGACAAGAAACTTAAAATGATTGAGCTACAGCTTAAGAAACAAAAGTTGGATCAAGATTCTAATGAAAACGACGGAGTTAATCTAAATGGCGACGGATATGTGATAGCAGACCGTAATAGCCTAATTGAAAAACTTAAGAATATGAAATAAATACAATACAATGGATATCACTATGTCAACATTTAAAGAGTACCTTTCAGAAAGCGTAAAAACTTACGAATTCAAAATTAAGATTGCCGGAGACCTTCCTGAAGGGTTTGATAAAGCAATGAAAACAGCCCTAATGAAATACGACTGTGCATCAGTTAGTAAGGGCAAACGAATCCCAATTCAAGAAGCGCCTTTGGATTTTCCAAGTCTAAAGAACATGAATGTTACTATTTTTGACATTTCATGTCGCTACCCAACTACCCCGCAAACATTAACTGAATATTTGGCTGATCAATTAAAACTAAGCCACGCAAATATCCGTGTACGTAACACAAGAGAACAAGAAAATATTGATGATGGTGTAGAGGCAATGAATAGAATTGGCACTTCAACAGAAGCAATACTAAACAAACCTTATGAAACTGAAAGCGCACAAGATCAAGTAGGCGATAAGAAAGTGCTAAATTTTCTAAAAGAATTAGGTAAAATAAGCCATAAGGGCGATCAAGTAAAAGGCGTTAACGATGCGATTTTAGCTAAATCATCACCAGAAGAAAAAAATGCTGACCCATTTAAAGGACAAAAGAAATGAACTTCCATAATTTATTAAACAAAATTGATCAATACGACAAACCAGTAACACAATTAAAGGAAGTTAAAACCAACGCTCCTTTAAAAGAGTTGGATTTAAAATCAATTAAAAAACTTTCAGGATTAAATGAAAATTGCGGTATGCCTCCAATGATGGGCGGTATGCCACCGGCACCACCAGTAACAATGAATGTTAGTGTTAATGCTAGCGGAACAGAAAACATTCGTGATCTTTTGGATTTGCTTAAAGGTGGCGACATGATGGGCGGAGATGATGCAGTATCTGGACCAGTAGGTGCTGTGTTGTCAATAGGCGGTGAAGAAACCCCAGGCGAAGAAGAAAGCCCATTAGACATGTTGGCACACGGTGAAGAAGAACACGGTGAAGAAGAACATGGTGAAATGTTTGGTGACGAAGAAGAAGTTGAAATTGAAGAATACGCCAACAGCCCAAACGAAGAATATGCTGGCGATGAAGTTACCAAAATGAAAGGCAATGACCTACACAGCCACGGTGGTAACGAAGCACCCAAAGTTAACGGTGGTGGCAACCCATACACAGTTACTTCAGAAAGTCTTAAGAGCCAATTACATAACTTATATCAAGAAGTTAGAAACAGATAATTGGTAAAACGTAATATCAAAGCGGAGCGAGTCTCCGCTTTTTTATTGTAAATAACAACATGACAAGTAAAAGTTTAGACGGGGTACTGACAAAAAAGGCTCACAGAAAAGATAAGTTTACAGAACAGCAAGTTGCTGACTTATTGGCATGTGCGGATCCAGATACTGGGTATCACTATTTTTGTAAAAACTTCTTTTACATACAACACCCAGTTCAAGGTAAACTGTTGTTTGATCCTTATGGATTTCAAACAGAATTGTTGGACGCATATCATGGCCATAGATTTACAATTAATATGTTGCCTAGGCAGATGGGCAAGACCACTTGTGCGGCAGGATACTTGTTATGGTTCACAATGTTTCACCCTGATCAAACTGTGTTGATTGCGGCACACAAATATACTGGCTCACAGGAAATTATGCAACGTATACGCTATGCATATGAACTTTGTCCAGATCATATTCGCAGTGGAGTTACTAACTATAATAAAGGGAGTATTGAATTTGATAACGGCTCAAGAATTGTTTCAGCAACTACTACCGGTAACACTGGTCGTGGTATGTCAATATCCTTACTGTATTGCGATGAGTTTGCATTTGTGCAACCAAATATCGCCGATGAGTTTTGGACTTCAATATCCCCGACACTAGCAACTGGTGGTCGTGCTATTATTACATCAACGCCCAACAGTGACGAAGATACGTTTGCCAATATTTGGAAAGAAGCAAATAACAAACTTGATGAATATGGCAATGAACAAGCACTGGGAACAAACGGATTTAGCGCATACACATGCCATTGGAGCGAACATCCAGATAGAGATGAAGCTTGGGCAAAACAAGAACAAAGTCGTATTGGTGAGGAACGTTTCCGTCGTGAATACGGATGTGAGTTCTTAATCTATGATGAAACATTAATTAGCAGTTTGACTTTAGCAGAGCTAGCGGGCAAGGAACCCAAATTTAAAATGGGTCAAACACGCTGGTATCTAGACCCAAAGCCAGAAAACATTTACCTAGTAAGTTTAGATCCTAGTTTGGGAACTGGTGGTGACTTTGCGGCTATTGAAGTGTTTGAACTGCCCAGTTTCAAACAAGTTGCAGAATGGCACCACAATTTAACACCTATACAAGGGCAAGTTAAAATACTTAAAGATATATTGAAATATCTATCAGATAGTATGAATGGGCTTAGTAACAACATATACTGGAGTATTGAAAACAATACGGTTGGTGAAGCCGGACTAGTATGTATTAAGGATCAAGGTGAAGAACAATTTGCCGGTCTTATGATATCAGAACCAATGCGTAAGGGTCATGTACGCAAGTTTAGAAAAGGTTTTAACACTACACATGGTAGTAAAATAGCCGCTTGTGCAAGACTAAAACACCTAATTGAAACTGGCAAAATGGAATTAACCAGTAAAAGTTTAATTTCAGAATTAAAGGCGTTTATTGCCGCGGGCTTTAGTTTTAAGGCAAAAAGCGGAGAACACGACGATTTAGTTAGCTCACTATTGCTAATTGTAAGAATGAGTCAATTAATAGCAGATTGGGATCAAAGGGTCTTTGAAACCATATCAGGAACACATACTGAGGAAGATTATGAGGCTCCATTACCCATTTTCATTTCCAGCAGTTTAAGCTAAATATTACTATGAATGCGAATTTTGAAAGAATTGCCCAAGATTTAGTGCAACAAATGTCCACTAGATTTCCTAGTATGAAAAAGGAAACTGTTGACGGCGAGCCTATTGATGGGAAGGAACATCGTGACAGTGATGCTAGAAAAATCAGCTTTGACTTCACTAACAGGCGCAATGGTGAGAAATTAACCAATGTGTCAATTAGTTTATCAGATGCAGATCAAAAGCCAGCTCTGCTAGTATTATGGAACAAAAATCCAAGAGATAAATCTTGGGTTGACTTTTTAGATGAGTTAGGTGATTTTGCGCAATCTCACTCATTGGACTTTAAATTACAAAACCCATCGCAAAGTAACTTAGATAAGAGAGATCCTATCGGAGAAGGAAACATGAACGAATCTAGACTATCTGGAACTAGTAGAACTAGTTACCAAGAAATTGGCGAAGCTAAAATTATTGTTAGACACAGCCAACCAGTAAACTATAATGCACCTAACGGTAGGACACAACACATTGAAAGAATCTTTATTGAAAATGCTGTTGGTGAACGTTATGCTTATCCTGTAAAACATCTGAATGGAGCTCGCGCCTTGGCACAACATGTGTCACAAGGCGGGACACCACATGATGATATTGGCAAGCATGTTGTAAGCCTAAGTGAAGAACTTGCAAAATTACGTTTCTTTAAAAACTATGTTGATCGTAGCGAAGTTATTTCAGAAGCTATGGGAACAATACACAGTAAAGTTATTGAACGTATTGAACAGCTTAAAAAAGAAGTCCACTCACTACAAAGCCCAAAGAACTATGCTTTGTTTAAAGAAAGCTTCACAAGTCGTCCATCAAGAGTTGTACCAGAAGAAATTTTAAATGACTGGGTAGATAGATTAACTGTACGTAGTTTCAATGAAGAACTAAAAGCAGTATTCCCATACATTTATAGTCTAGTTGATGAAAGTGATATTCCTGTTAAGGAATTATCAGCAGATGATTTACTAGGCGAAGAAGCAACTTCCGGCCAAGATTTAGGCAACGGATTTAAATCAGCAACTATTCAAGCAATGGGTGGTGATTATCCAGCAGTGTTAGATACTCAAAGTAACACATATACTTTCCTTAATCAGAGACAAAACGGCGGAGCCATTGTTAGATCACCGGCCCTATACTTAACATCAAAAGATGGAAAAATAGGTACTACGATGAATGTAGGCCCTGCAACAGCAGAAGCTATGAAAAAAGCAGGCCTAGCACCAACCGGGCAACAAGAATCATTTGATCCAGAAGATCAATTTGAACATGCAATTGAGCAAATAGTACGTGAAGAAGATGATTTGTTTAGTGGTGATGAAGATCGTAGTAGTCAAGCTATGCAGTCATTAAAGGATTTGTTTAATCAAGATTTGCCATTGGGAACTAATGCCAGCAACGTAAGAGACAGTTTAAAAGATATAGTTGACAATGATAAATTAGGCAAAGCATTTGAAGCATTGGCTGATTTGGGTTTAGATGAAATGGATGCTAGACCAATCATTAGTGAATTTTTAAAAGCACATGACTCTGAAAATCAAACAGACTTTGCAGGTAAATTAGGATTTGATAAAGATGTACCACCAGCTGAGGCTCCACCAGAACGTGCACCAGCTGAAGCTCCAGCGGCACCAGCAGAGGCACCAGCACCAGCGGCTGAAGCTCCTCCAGAAGCAGTTCCAGCAGAAGCTCCCCCAGCGGCTGCTCCAGTTGCTGAGAATCCAGATGAAGACATGATGCATAGGAAACAAAAACGTCATGGTAGCACAGCAGAAAAATTGTTTGATGAAATTGAAGAACGTGTAAGTGGTTTCTTCAATGCCAATGAAGGTACCATGACCATTGGTGAAGAAGGGTTCGTTACTAAAATGTGTAAAGAACTTAAAGAAAAGTACAACATTGAACCAGACACAATGCGAGCAGAAAAGTTTGATGGTATGGTCGAACGTGCTTGTCATAGTGTAATGGAAAAATACAAAGGCCATGTTCAAGCACAACATGAACATGCACGTATGCTTGAATTGTCAGGCGCAGGAATGAACAATCGTAATGCAACTGAAAATATCAAAGCTCGAGTAGCACAGCGTAAAGAGCAAGCATTACCCGAGAGTGAAGAACTAACAGCAATGTTAAAAATTGCTGGACTAAGATAAAGGAAGCGTTATGGATTCATTACTAAGAAAATATATAGACATCATTGAAGAAAAAATGTCAGAAGAAGAAGACTGGGAATCATCACCAGTAGCCTCATCTGCGTTAACTCCGCAACAACAAGCATTAGCAAAAAGTGCAGGTTTTGCAACCAATAAAGCACAAGCGGGTGAGTTAGCAAAGAAAAATTTAGCGGCAATAGCACCAACTGTTCCAGGAACACTAAAAGCAGGCGACGGTAGCGCAGTAGTTGACGGCAGTGGAGCTCCTGTACAAGCAGGCACACAACCAGCACCAGCGGCTCCCGCAGTGCCGGCTGCTCCAGAAGCACCGGCTGAAGTACCAGCACCAGCACCAGCGGCTCCCGCAGTGCCGGCTGCTCCAGAAGCACCGGCTGAAGTACCAGCACCAGCACCAGCACCAGCACCATCGTTTGTTCATAAAGACAATATGACTCCTGCTGACCAAGCAGATTTTGAGGCTAAACAAAAAGCCTTGAACGCCCAAACAGCAGCCGATGCGGCGGCACCTGCTCCGGCGGCACCCGCTCCGGCGGCACCTGCTCCGGCGGCACCTGCTCCGGCGGCAGCTCCAAATTATGATGCAATGCCTTTTGGTCAAGCATTTGGTGCGGCACGTAAAGCAGGTGCTAAGGACTTTACGTGGAAAGGCAAAAAGTATGCTGTGCAAATGGCACCAAAACAAGCCGCTACTCCAAATCCAGCTGGCACCGTTAAAAATGCCGCAGGCGGTCAAACAACTACCAATGCTGGCGGCGCCGCTACTAGTGTTACTCGAAACAGTCGTCCAGTTGTTCCAGGTTCATTAAGAGCTCAACAACAAGCAAATCAAGCGGCACAACCTGCAACTGAGTCATATATGAAAGATCTCAATGCTATGCGTAGAATTGCTGGATTGAAAGACTCTGGAACATAATTGGTAGAATTACTTCAATATTAAGCAAGATTTCACTTGCGAATATAAATAAAAGTGCGTACAATAACATGTATGCACTTTTTGTTTGTGTAGTGGCACAAACAAAACATAGGCAAACAAAGGCATATTAAAGGAGAAATATTATGGCATCTTTGGCTGAAATTAGAGCAAAACTTAAAGAACAAGAGTCACGTGGTACTGGTGAGAGAACAGGCGGTGACAATTCAATATATCCATTTTGGAACTTAAAAGAAGGTAGCGAATCCGCAGTACGCTTTCTTCCAGATGGAAATTCCGACAACACTTTTTTCTGGGTAGAACGAGCAATGATTAAGCTCGAGTTCGCTGGCATTAAAGGTGAAACAGAAAGCAAAAAAACAATGGTACAAGTACCTTGCATGGAAATGTATGGTGAGACATGTCCTGTTTTGAGTGAAGTACGTGCTTGGTTTAAGGACCCAGCGTTGGAAGATATGGGTCGCAAGTATTGGAAGAAACGTAGTTACATTTTCCAAGGATTTGTGACTGAAGATGGTTTGAAGGAAGAAAACAAATCCGAAAATCCAATTCGTAGATTCATTATTGGTCCACAGATTTTCCAATTGATCCGTGGCGCATTGTTGGATCCAGAAATGGAAGACTTGCCAACTGACTTTGTACATGGTGTTGATTTTAAATTAATCAAAACCAGCAAAGGTGGCTATGCTGATTACAGCACAAGCAAATGGAGCCGTCGTGAACGTCCACTAACTAGTGATGAAGAAGCGGCAGTCAAGACACATGGTCTATTCAATCTTAAGGACTTCTTACCTAAGAAGCCAAGCGAGATCGAAGTTAAGGTCATCAAAGAAATGTTTGAGGCCAGTGTTGATGGTGAAGCATTTGATATGGAACGTTGGGGTCAGTATTTTAAACCCAGCGGTGCTAATCAAAATACTGGTGATCCAGTGGCACAAGCAACAAAGATTGCAAAGGCAACTCCAGCAGTAGTGGAAGAAGATCCACCGTTTGATGTTGATCCTCCTAAAGCGGCAGTTAAACCTGCTACCGAAGCTGTGGCTAGTGGCGGTGATCGTGCGCAAGATATCCTTGCAATGATCCGTAATCGTCAGAAGTAATAAAAATAAGGGGGCTCAGTCCCCCTTACTAACCACAACACAAGGAGAACAACTATGGCTACAAAAGCCTTTGACTTATCTAAATTTCGAAAAACATTAACAAAAAGTATTGAAGGTCTTGGAGTAGGCTTCAATGATCCTACAGATTGGATCTCTACAGGCAATTACGCATTAAATTATTTGATCAGTGGTGACTTTAACAGAGGTGTTCCACTGGGCAAGGTAACTGTGTTTGCAGGCGAAAGTGGCGCTGGCAAAAGTTTTATTTGTTCAGGCAACTTAGTTCGCAACGCACAACAAGCAGGCATTTATGTTATCTTAATTGATACAGAAAATGCGCTTGATGAGGCATGGTTACATGCTCTTGGTGTAGACACAAGTGAAGATAAATTACTCAAGCTAAACATGGCAATGATTGATGATGTGGCTAAAACCATTCATGAATTCATGAAAGAGTACAAAGAAATGGCAGAACGTCCTAAAGTCCTATTTGTCATAGACTCATTGGGTATGTTGCTTACCCCTACTGACATTAATCAGTTCCAAGCTGGTGACATGAAAGGCGATATGGGTCGTAAGCCAAAAGCATTAACCTCATTAGTTCGTAACTGTGTAAACATGTTTGGCTCATGGAATGTTGGTATGGTCTGTACTAATCACACATACGCAAGTCAAGATATGTTTGACCCAGATGACAAGATTAGTGGTGGACAAGGATTTGTCTATGCGTCTAGTATTGTTGTTGCAATGAAAAAACTCAAACTTAAGACTGACGAGAATGGTGTTAAGACCAGTGAAGTACATGGCATTAGAGCCGCTTGTAAGATTATGAAAACACGTTATGCAAAGCCTTTTGAAACTTTGCAAATTGAAATTCCATATGAGACAGGTATGAACGCTTATAGTGGACTTGTTGATTTATTTGAAGATAAAAAACTTTTAGTACAACAAGGCAACAGACTAAAGTATATTGAGCCAACTACCGGAGAAGAGTTCTTATTCTACCGAAAAGAATGGAAAGATGATAAATTAGATATGATAATGCAAAATTATCACATTAAACCTAAAACTATCATCGAAGAGGAGACAGAGGTAAATGAATGACAATCAAATTGCAGACGTTTGGCTATTGTTTAAAGAGTACATTGACAAAAAAGAAGTTGCCGCAATAGCGGAAAAATATGTTGATCTACTTGCAGACTATGGCGTTAAAGACAAAGTATTAGAAGGTGCTCGTGGTGTGGATGCCGATTTGGATCATGCTATTGAGTATTACCTTGAAAATGACGAAGAAGAAATTGTTGAAGAATACGAAGACATAGACGACGAAGAAGAAGAAGATTATTAATGTGGTATAACAAGATTAGTAAGGATATAAGTCATATTCCTGACGCTGTGCTACACTACGAAGCCGAGCTACAGGCAGCAAAAAGCGATGTCCGTATAACGGGAAATATTGAAAAGGCAGCTGCCAATATGCCTGGTGTTGTGGAACATAGATTTAATCAACTTCAAGAGATTGAAGCTATTCTTGAATATTTAAACATTGAATTACGACGTCTTCGTAGTCAACACTTTCGTAAGTACTTGGAAAATTACCAGAGAGCTCTTACCAGCCGCGATGTTGAAAAATACGTGGATGGTGAGAGCGATGTGGTTGATTTTGAAAAAATTATCAATGAATTTGCACTACTACGAAACAAGTGGCTGGGCATTACCAAAGCATTAGATATTAAACAATGGCAGTTAAGTAACGTAATTAAACTACGTACTGCTGGCATGGAAGATGCTTCTTTATAATGAACAATGAAGAACTGCTTGATCTTGCTAAAAAATTAACACCCCTCATTGCTTTTGAATTAACTAAAACACCAGTAATGTACGGGAATTACGGAAAAGTTGAATGCGAGTCAAACGTAAAATTATCCAATACATTTTTTAATTTAAATTCTGGATCAGTATCAATTGGTGAATTTACTTTTTTTGGAAACAATGTTACAGTAATAACTGGGTCGCATGATATTAGTAAAACTAAAAAAGAAAGATGGGCGTTTCCTAGAAAAGGTAACGATATTGTTATAGGGAAAGGCGTTTGGATTGCAAGTAATGCAATTATTCTAGGACCATGTACTATTGGCGATAATGCTGTAATTGCTTCAGGTTCTGTAGTGTTATCTGGAACTTATGAATCAAATACTTTGTATGCAGGCGTTCCAGCAAAATACAAAAGAAAAATAATTTAGTAGAGTAATCTACGTATATAAATATCACTATGAAAATAGTGATTGTTACAGGTGGGTTTGACCCCATACACTCTGGGCACATTGCCCTACTCAAAGAAGCTAAAAATTTAGGCCATGCTCTTGCAGTTGGCTTAAACTCTGACGAATGGCTGCGTCGAAAGAAAGGTCACGAGTTTATGCCGTGGTCTGAACGTTCTGCTATTATTGAAAATTTAAAAATGGTAGACATCGTATTTTCTTTTGATGACAGCGATGGATCAGCCATTGATGCTATTAAACGTGTTAAAGAAGTTTATCCAGATGATGAATTAATCTTTGCCAACGGCGGCGATAGAACAAAAGACAACATACCAGAAATGATTTTTGAAGATGTTGAATTTGTTTTTGGCGTTGGTGGTGAAGACAAAAAAAACTCAAGCAGTTGGATCCTTGAAGAATGGAAAAGTCCAAAAACCACTAGACCATGGGGCTATTATAAAGTATTACATCAAGTAGGCGCAGAAGTAAAACTCAAAGAGTTAACTGTTGAACCAGGTAAAAGTCTAAGTATGCAAAAGCATAAACAGCGTTCAGAGTTTTGGTTTGTTAGTGAAGGTGAAGCAACTGTCTATACACTTAATAGAAAGACAGATTCTGAATTAGTTGGCAAATTTACACAATTTGACCACACATGGATTGCCAATAACGAGTGGCATCAGTTAGTCAATGAAACATTGGAACCATTACGTATCATAGAAATACAATATGGATCAAACTGCTCTGAAGAGGACATAGAAAGAAAATGAAAGTATTTGTAGGCTACGATGATCGAGAAGATATTGCATACAAGGTATGCGAATATTCTGTTAAACGTAATAATAAAAAAGCACAAGTGTTTCCTTTAAAGCAGGAAGAACTTAAAGAGGCTAACCTATACTGGCGAGAAAAAGATCCGCTGAGTTCAACAGCATTTACATTTACACGCTTCCTAGTACCAGCACTAATGAACTATGAAGGCTGGGCAATATTTTGTGATTGTGACATCATATGGATGCTTGATCCGGCTGAAATTATGAAGTATGCTGATGAAAAATATGCAGTAATGGTTGTTAAACATGACTACACTCCACCTGAAGGTTTAAAGATGGACGGACAAAAACAGTTGCCGTATCCAAGAAAAAACTGGAGCTCAGTAATACTATGGAACTGTGGACACCCATCAAATAAAAAAGTTACGCCCGACCTAGTTAACACAGAAACTGGTCAATACCTACATAGATTCAATTGGCTTAAAAACGAAGAGATTGGTGAGTTAACACACCATTGGAATTGGTTAGTTAATCACTATCATGAACCAAAAGACGGAACACCACATGTTATACACTACACTGAAGGTGGGCCTTGGTTTGACAATTATAAGCATTGTGAGTACGGTTATCATTGGGAAATGATACGTAACGAGATGGTAATAGCAAATACATCTCCACCGCCTCCTCACAAGTATGCAAACTTGCCAGAAGAGATTAATAATATTATTGATAAAATGGTTGAGTACCGTATGGACTCAAATAATGAATATTATAAAACTACAAGAGATGACTTAATTAAAGAAATTGATACAAACTTATCACCTAAACGTGTATATGCTGTTGACAGTGAATTTAGATACGCTAGGAAAGGAAATGTGTACGACCCTATGTTAGAAAACTTTATGATTGGTTCAGGTGGCCAAATAACAACCTGGGATATGATTGAGGGCAATAACTCGCCAGTGGTCATTAGAGGCATTGCAAAACGTAAGCAAATACATACTTGTTGGGAAACCAAGAGAGATTTTTACTATATAGATACTGGTTACTTTGGTAATGGCAAACGTAAACTATATCATCGAATAACAAAAAATCATTTACAAAACATCTATCCAATTATTAATCGTCCACGAGATAGATTAATGGCAACTGGGTATCAGCCACATAAATTTAGTCGAGGATCAAATATATTGATCTGTCCACCGTCAGCAAAAGTAATGAAATTTTATGATCTTGATTTGGATCAGTGGATGGAAGAAACATTGCTAGAACTTAAAAAACACACTGATAGAAACATTGTTATACGATTAAAACAAAGCAGAGAAGTGCGTATGCACACTGACACATTAGAAGATGCATTGTCAAAAGATGTGCATTGTTTGATTACATTTAACAGTATTGCGGCAACGGAAGCGTTGTTATTGGGCAAACCAGCAATTACTTTAGGACCCAATGCCGCACACTTTTTATGTAAACATTCTTTAGCTGATGTAGAAGATCTATATACCCCAACGCTTGATGAAGTTGAAGAGTGGGCCGCTAACTTGGCATATAGTCAATTTACTGAATTAGAGATGCGCAACGGGTACGCATGGTCAATATTAAATGAAAATAGCAATTTACCTAACAGCGATTCCAAAGAATAAAAGTGAAACTAAGTTAGCTGTTCTTAAAAGATTTGGTGAAGGTATTTTAAAATCATCAGATCAAGTAGAATTTGTTAATGGGTTTAACTTAGTTGACTGCAATGTTGCGGTTATGCAAGGGTTTGTGCATAGTGATACAACACCCCCACACTTACAATTACGTAGGCGCATACTTGATAATCATGAAAATGTAATAGTTATTGACAGTAATTTATTTCAATTTGCCAGCCCAAGTTTAGCAAACTACTACTTGCGATACAGTCTTAATGGCATATTTCCAACAACTGGATTCTATTTTGACAATAAGATAGACACTACAAGATGGGAATCTATTAGTGATACACTAAACATTAAATTAAAAGATTATAGAACAACTGGTGAACATATCCTAGTGTGCTTACAGCGTGTAGACGGTTGGAGTATGTGCGGAACTAATGTTCAAGAATGGTTAGACAATACAATAAAAGAAATAAGAAAAAACACCAACAGACCAATAGTAGTTAGAAAGCATCCTGGAGATAGGCGTCAAGAGCATTTGAAATTTTCAAATGAGTACAGGATTAGTTCAAACCCAAATTTGATTGACGACTTACAAAATTGTTGGGCAACTGTTACATACAACAGCAGTCCAGGAATCGCTAGTTTAATTCACGGAGTCCCAGTATTTGTGACTGACGCTATGCCTAGACAAAGTCAAACATGGCCAGTATGTAATACAGATTTAAAAAATATAGCAAATCCAATCATGCATGATAGGACTGAATGGATCAATAAAGTTAGCCAAAGCCACTGGAATGATGACGAGGTTTCAAATGGATCTGCTTGGAGATTTATTAGAGAACGCCTTTGTATTTTAACACCCAATCTTTATTAAACTGTTCCACTACTTGGTAACCCCAGCCTTCTAATATTTTAATTGCTGGAGTTTCGTTCATATCATTTTGATACTCGTGTTTTTGTTGCTCAATTACTAGCACTGGTTTATTTTGTTCAATAGTTTTCATAGCACCGGCAAGTATCTCACCTTCAAACCCTTCAACATCGATCTTAATCATGTCTACGTTTGTTAGATTAAAACTATCTAAAGTTTTTAAAGGAATGGTTCCTTTACCCATTGATGTTTGATCAATATGAGTGTGACCAGTGTTTCCCTGTACAATATTCATTTCTATAAAACTTTCAGTGCGCCCCAAAGCCATTTGATGAATAGTGTAATTAGTTTTAGAAACATTTTTCTTAAAACATTCAATAAACTCTGCTACAGGTTCAAACGCTATAATATGGTCAAATGACTTGACAAGATCACATGACCATAAACCTACGTTTGCTCCTATGTCAATGCATATTCTTTTTTGAATACACGCATCAACAGCCGCATCTCTTGCCCGCCATTGATATCTAGCAACGCCATCCTTTAATATACTTTTATCAAGCATCCTTGGAAAGTGATCGTCATAGTCTGGAAACCAAAAATTATATGATTGTTTCATTGCCAATAACTCTCTTCTCTTTTTATTTTTAAATCAGATGCAAGGCTTTTACCGTAATCTTTTCTTTTGCCTTTAAGATGATCTAAGTATTTTCCTAAATCAGTATTAATAAAAGGATGCCCCTCACCAGTAATTAAATTAGAACTCCAATCAAGTTCATTTAGTTGCATGGGTTTTCTTACTGCATCAAATACATAACTATCATGCCATTCATCTAAAGTAAAGATACCATTATCAGCATCATCATAAACTTCTTGAAACCGTTTTAAAAAATTCTGTGTGTTTTTAGATTTTAAATTTAGCGAATAAAATCCACATTCGCTAAATTTATCTTTACGTCCAAGAAAACAAACATCCTTATCTTCTGGAATAAACGTATCTAAAAACTCTATAGGCATTGCACTATGACAAATTGTATCAGCATCCATCCATATTAGTACATCGGCATCAGTTCTTTTTGCGGCTGCGAATATAGCATACACTTTATGACTAAACCTAATTGCGTCCCATTTAAAACCTTTGCCTGCATCACGGCGTTTTGATCTAACGGGATCATTAGTAACATCACCGTTGGCTTTGGGCACATTAGCCCATTTGGTTTTAAATGCAACTAGTTCAGAACTTTCCTTTACTAAATCAAACCACTCTACATTATTAGTTGGTTCAGGAGTACAATCTTCGGCATAGGCCATAAGTTGTATAGGCATGTTAATAGCAAAACTATTAATGAATCGCCTAGCGTAAGCATCTAAACCGTTTTGATTAAATGTTGTGACTGCTGTAAATTTTCTCAAGGCTTACCTCTGTACAGTTAAATATGTAGTTATTTATGGACGACAAATGATCTTTGGTTTATTTAAACAGCACGGTGCATTAAACTCTGTCCCAGTATTTTCAGCATTTGAACAAGGTGTACAGCATCTAGGACACACTGCTCATGACAATGATTTAAATGCCGATGTGGCTGTTATATGGAGTGTGCTTTGGTACGGAAGAATGTCTAAAAATAAAGCAGTATGGGATCATTTTACAAAACAAAGCAAGCCCATAATAGTATTAGAAGTTGGCGCATTAAAGAGAAATGTCACATGGAAAGTGGCTGTTGGTGGTATTAACAATGAGGCATACTTTGGACACGCTACTAATAACGATAACGCTCGCCTAACAGCATTGGGTATTAATATACAGGACTGGAAAGATACAAAAGAAGATAACAGCATTATAATTTGTGGTCAACATCAAGCTAGTCATCAATGGAGAAATATGCCACCAGTTAGTGATTGGATTTCAAATACTATACAGGAAATAAGACAGTATACTGATAGACCTATAAAAGTTAGGAGTCATCCTCGCTACCCGTTTAATTTTAATAACAAAGAGTCAAACGTAGTAGAATCAATGCCTAAAAGAATTGACATAGTACAGGACTTTTATGATTTTGGCACTGAACTTTCAACAGCCCACTGTGTAGTCAATTGGAGTTCTAACCCGGCCATTGAAGCAGTGCTGGACGGTGTACCAGTATTTACAGGGCCTGATAGTTTGGCACATGCTGTGGCAAACTATTCGTTTGATACAATTGAAACACCACTCAAACCCAACAGACAGCAATGGGCAAACGACCTCGCATATACCGAATGGACAGTGGATGAAATTGCCAAGAGTACTCCACTTAATCGCATATTAAATAAAATAAACACTTGACATTTAGTGTCAGATAGTATAAAATTGTATCATGCTGACAATAGATAATATCCTACTAACTATCGAACAACACGGTATTGATAAACTAAATTCATCAGTGCCAGTTAAAGATCGCAGAATTTTAAAGAATTTGGTGCGCATGATTCAAATGCCTGCCTTTATTACAGAGTCTCAAGGAAGATTACTAATAAAAATTTTACAAGAAAATATGGAAGCACTGGACTTTATAGGTAGTGAACTTATACCCAGTCTTAAAAATCCCAGCTGGTCTAGAAGTTTTAAAACTGTAGAGATTGTTAAACAAATATCAATAATTAAAAATTCAGCTGGAGAGTCTTTTATAGATATTGAATGTTCGTTTAATAAGGAGATAAAAAAATCCTTAACAACTATTACTAGAAATATTGAAGGATCAGCGTCTACTGTTACTTTAGGTAGGCGTACGAGTTTTTTACTCACTGAAAAGAATTTGTATAACATAGTAAAAGAATTTGATAAACACAACTTTGACAAGTCTGAACAAGTAATAAAATTATACAACGACGTCTGCAGTTTAGATTTATCAGGAACAAAGAACTCACTTGACATTCATAAAACAACAAATGTTAAATTAAAAAATAGATTAATTAAAAATATTGGAGTCATTGATTCAACCAATATGCTATTATTAGAAGACAGAAAAATTGAATTTCAATATAATGTTAACAGTAATTTAGACGATAGCACACTGGCAAACAAAATAGCAAAACGAACAAACACTAAAATTTTTATTAACTCATCTGAGTATACACTACTTGATGTTGCACAAGCAATTAGACAATTAAGAAAAATGCCAGCACTATGTATTTTTGACGAGTATGATGCCGGTGCGTCAGTTAAAAATTTAAAAATAGTAAAAACAGTTGTTGATGCAGTTGATCCAACAATAAACGTAGGTGTATATTTTAGATTCAATAATGCTGGCGACGGCGAGCAATTTAATAAACTAATCAGTGAATACAGTTTCAATAAACAATTGGACAACAATAATAGAGTGTCAGTTATAGCAAATGGAAAAATACCTAAATTCTTTTTAAAGTCTGATTGGTATCCTAAAACAGTGATTAGTTTTTCAAATCAATTTAGAAATAATAAAACAAGTGTGTATTGCAATAGTTGCGATTTGATAGTATACTATACTAGTTCAAAACCAATGATAGGAACCGTAGATGTCATCGTGTAAGTTAATTATTAAAGACGAAGTTAACATCAAGCTAGAAGGTCTTGAGCTTGAGGCACGACGTAAACTGGCAAATACATTCAAATATGAAATACCCCATGCAAGGTACCACCCAGCATTCAAGTTGGGACGTTGGGATGGCATGACCAGTTTGTTTGGTATTGGGGGCAATGGATACCTAAATCAACTAGAAAAGATTATTGAAATACTTACTAACATGGGTATTGAGATCGCTG
>Ga0304730_1000790_pt1 | contig 25824 bp, 12 predicted proteins | sample M_130628_MF_Meta_FD_190474 | JGI IMG/M metagenome (GOLD analysis project Ga0304730, IMG submission 190474) | Freshwater microbial communities from Lake Montjoie, Canada to study carbon cycling - M_130628_MF_MetaG (v2) (version 2) | ecosystem: Environmental > Aquatic > Freshwater > Lake | place...
GTTCTTGCCAAACGGATATATACATAAGAACCAGGAGTTAAATCTGATGCAGATGCATAAGCCATTCCACCAACTGCGCCACCTGTATTACATGCAACAGATGATACAGTTGTACAACTTGCACCAGAGAATATTTGAACCAAAGCATTTGAAATATTCAAATTAGCATTCGCGTTCGTAGCCATTTTAGTGTAAACGTGAACCTCACCGTTATATGGTACTTGTGCTTTAAACCAAATATCACTTAGGATAGTAGAACAAGATAGACCCGCACTTAACGTAGCTCCTACCAATGAACGATTAACGAAGGTAGGGGTATTTGTTACTGTAACGGCCCCTGCTGGTAAATCTGCATCACAAATTGAGTTTGTTAAAGCAGAACAAACCGATACACTTAATGGTGTTCCACCTGTTACACAACCCGATATAGTATTTGTTGCTGTTACGTTGTATGTAACCGCACCAAATGGCACTGCATAAACAGATACACCGCTCAATGAAGTATTGTAAGGAGTTGAAAATGTTCCGTCTGTATACAAATCGGAAATAGTAGACCATGCATACGTTGTATTTGCTTCTGGACTTGTTACCGTGAATATACGGTAAGGATTTCCTGCACAAATTTCAGTTGGATCATCAACTACAGCTACTGGACGATTACGAACATCAATTACATAATCAGCAGTTGCAGGTACACATGGTAAACCGCTTTGTACTGTCATACGAAGTCTAACCAAAGTTCCTCTATCAGCAGCAACACATTGGTACGTTGGTGTTAACGTAGATCCTCCTGCTGTAATAGTTCCGTTACCGGTTATTACCGACCAAGAGATTGTTCCATTCGTGTATAACGCTGTTTGTATACTACCACTTGCATCTTTAGATGTTCCTACGGTAACAGCACCTGTTTCACAACTAATTGCTTGAGGCTCTGTTCCAGAAATAGAAGCACTTGGTATTAAATTAACAACCAATGGTGCGCTTGAAACAACTGGAGAAAGACAACCTGCTGCATTAGTGGCTTGCACTGTATAAACTCCGGCGTTAGCTGGCGCTACAGATGCAATTCCTGGATTTTGAACTGCAGAAGTAAAACTGCTAGGACCTGTCCAAGCATAACTTGGTGCTGATGGCGTACCACTAATGATAATATCATCAATTGCCCATACATACTGCCAAGCTCCTACGTAGTTGAAACGTACTTTACAATTCGAATTACCAAGAGCAATAGCAAGACCTATATTGAACGTAGTGAAACCAGTAGCTGATCCTGTACTTGCAGTAAAATTATATGAATAAGGCCAAGTGGTTCCACCATTTATAGAAATCTGAGCTTGCATCGTTCCGCCTGCAACCAAATAAGTACGCAATTGTAAATTTGCTGCAGAATATCCAGCCAAACTAAATGCAGGTGATGTAATCTGAGTATTGGTTGTTGAACCAAAACCAGCTCCATCCGAATCGGCAAGTATAAATTTCGATCCTCCTGGACTATTTACCGTTCCACTCCAACTTGTTGAAGCAACTCCGTGCGTAGATAAATTCCAATTGGCAATCGGAGCACTTGAAGCAGCGGTAATTGTCCATGGAGCAACACCTGTTTCAAAATCCTGCGTTAAAATTGTTGGCAGATTTTCGAAACCAGTAGCATAAAGATCAACTGGACTTGTGTTACAAATAGGATTTGCAGAGAACGTTGCTGTACCTGTTAAAGGATTTGGATTTAATAAAACACCCAACGTTGCTATGTTCATACACTGTAAACCGGTTGAACTCGTTGACGTTAAAGTGTAGTTTCCTGTTACTGGTACGTCAAATACATAACCTGCAGCTGCAGTTCCTGTAACACCTGTACTTGGTGACCAAACATACGAGTTGAAGTCTGGAATGTTTGATGTTATCGTAACTAATGGACTCACACCAGTAACACAATCGTTTACTGTTGGCGTGCTCAATGTTAAAGCTGGAGCTGCCGTAAATGTAAATGATGTTGTTGCTGATTTAAAACATGTTGCCGAAACACTTGCTGTAAGAGAATACGTTGTAGTAGCTGTTACTGTTGCATTTACAACTGCAGTATTGTTTGGACTTAATCCAGTTCCTGGTGACCAAACATAACTTGTTCCGTTACCACCCACAGCTGTAAGAGCAACTACCTGTTGACCACAAACTACTGGTTTCGGGTTTGTTATTGTTACATTCGGGAAATCCTGAACATCCAAAAATACGCTGCTCGTTGTACTTCCACCGCAAGCATCCGTTACGGTTACTATATACGTAACATCGTTGTTTGGATTTGCAATAGGGTTCGAAATATTAGTAGCACTTAAGCCAGTTGCTGGAGCCCATGAATATGCCAAAGCACCGCCTCCTGCTGCAACAACACTTAATTGCCAAGGAGCAAGTGGACAAGGTTGAGCAGCTACAGCCGAACTTCCAGTTACGATAAATGTGAAATCTTCTGTTTCTTCATAAGCGGAAGACATACAAGATGAAGGTGTAGTAGATATATAATCAACAACTACACGCATACGGCAATTACCATTTAGAGCAGTTGCTGGAACAGTAATGGACCCTGAAGTTGAAAATACCCAAGCCAATGATTGATAAACTGTTTCACCTGCATCGGCAAAATCCTCATCTTGATTCCAATCGACAAAGATAGAAACACCGAAATCAAAAAATCCACCACCTGAGAAATCTCCAGCGAAATTTACTGTACCACCTACTGCTTTTGTAACATTTTTTGCAGTAAAATTACCATAACCACCAGCAGAAAGACCAGAAAGAAGGTTGCTGATATTGGTTACACCACCTGTAGTTGAGAAATTATTCAAGTAATACGTAGTACCTCCAAGGTTACTCGGAATACAAATAGTACCGGTTGTACTTGCACTTGCAGTTGCCGAAATTGGTTGTGTAGTAACTGCAACACTTTGGGTAGCTGAACATGTTCCATCAGTAACACTTACTGTATAGGTTTTATTCGCAATAACATTGTTTGCATTTACCGATTGACCCGATGTAGGTGAAAGTGTAGAACCTGCAGGAGATTCTGTCCAGTTGTATGTTAAAGTAACAGGCACTGGCGGTGTGAATGTATACACTTGACCTGTTGCAGGACGCGTTGCAATAGCCGTGTTCTCAACCGAAGAGCTTATAGCTGGAGCTGCTGTTACATCTTGAAGCGAAACGTATTCGCCTGAGACTGTTGCAATACCAATAGATGCAGAAGCTGAAGTTGGTAAATTAGGTCCTTGCAAATAAACAAACTGAACAACGTCTGTTGCTTCATACAGTTTTACCTGAAATGAAATAACATCGGTAGTATTTAGCCAATTCCAAGACCAACCACTCCACTGAAATGTAAAAACTCTGTTTGGTGCAGAACCAGTTGTTAAGTAAGATGCCTCACTTAATCCTGTATTTCCACCATCTAAGTCATCCCAAAGCGGGGCAACAAGTGGGAAATTAGTAGCTCCACCTCCTGCTAATGAGTTAGCGGCAGTACCAAATGTACCAATAGCAGAATTAAAAGATAAATAACCATTTGAACTTGCATATACATTTGAATACGTAACTCCACCCATGGTAAAATTGAAGCCCAAAGGAATGGCCGCTGATACTGCATCATCGACATTTACCGAAGGCACAAGAACCTTTGTTCCACCTAGTGGAGTATAGGTACCACTTGTTGCTGCAAATGAATATGCAGTTGCTGGTGCTGGTGTAGTTGCGTTTGCATACAATGCAGAAGATGTATTGTAACAAACACTTGGAGGCGTAGCTGTTAATGTAGAAATAACCGGACTTGGATTCCAAGTAACAATAACTGGAGTTCTTGCAGAACTACAAGCGCCTTCTTGCGCAACATAATACGTTGTAGTTGCATTAACTACTGGTGTTGTAAAGCTAGTTCCTGTGTTTAGCAATGTACCTGCGATTGGATCGTTATACCAACGTATTACATTGGCTCCAGAAGGGGCACTGGATGTAAGCGTTGTAGTTCCGTTTCCGCATACCGTTAAGGTACCCGAAATAGTTGGTACTGTTGGTGTAGCTGTTACAACAACACTAACAGGCGTTGCTGGTGATGCACATCCTGTAATAGGATTGGTTACCACTACCGAACGTGTTTGTGTTCCAGCACCCGAAATTGTTAATACAGGATTGGTAATATTTGTTGCACTTAAATCAGTTGCCGGAGTCCATGCGTAGGTATAGGCTGCTGGTGGCTGAAAACGCCATGCTTCAGGAACAGTAACAGCAACTGTGGAAGCCGAACGACCTGGTGCTGTTGCTCCAATTGTTCTTGTTCCATCTTGCAAACCAATAGTCTTACCATTTAAAGAATTTGCACTAGCCATGTGTATTTCTACAATACCTGTAGTTTCGTACAACATGATTTGAGCATTTATCAAATTTGCTCCAGCTGACGATCCATACTGTGAAACATTTTTGTATTCCAAAATAAAACGGCGCGTTGGCGCAATACCATCTGTCCAATAACGAACTGTATTTCCAGCTGGTAATGCATACCCGCAATGTAAATCCATGGCACACGCTGCAATAACATTTCCTGGGTTGGCAACATTCGGGAATACCGTTGGTCCAACAAAAGTGTATTGACCCAAGTTACCAGCGGTTGTTGTATAACCCGGAACAGGACCAAACATCATCAAACCATTGGTACCAACTGCAACATTATTAAAAACTGTTCCGAAAAAGTTGTAATTGAAACCAAGTGGGATATTTGCCCAACCACCGTCATCTAATGAACCACCGCTAAGTGCGATACCATTGCCCGCAGTAACTAATCCATTAGTAACCAATGGAGTAGAAGTAGAAGGAACAGCTGGAGAATACGTAATAGCACCCACACCAAAACCAGAAGACACCAAATTGGAATTTAACTGAACGGAAGTTGTAGCTGGAAAGCAACCACTAGCAGGTGTAGCTGATGGTGTAACAGAACTTGCCGGCAATACGCCCACATTAGCAGCAAGGTTCAATGAACAACCGTTTGCATTGGTGACATTGAGGTTGTATGCGGTTGTTGTTGTTGGAGAAGCAACCGTTGAAAACGAAGTTGTTGAACTCAAACCAGTACTTGGAGACCAAGCATAGGTCATACCCGGAAGGTTGGTAGCACTTAATGTTACTGAACCACCCACTGTACATACCAACTTATTTAAAGGTGTAGCCGTTAGAACTACAGAAGGAATGTTTACAATAAATTGAGTACGAGACGAAAGGCATGATCCATTGTCTGAAGCAAACCACAAAGTATCGTCAACACACGATGAACCTGGAAGGCCAGCGTATGTGTCAGTTCCTAAATATGTTGCCAAAGAAACACCACCAATTGCTTGATTAAAATATTGAATATTTGCACTTGATGAGCTTAAGTTGAGTGAGTATGCATCTCCAGGATTTACTGGACTAGTAGCATACGTTACCGTTGGTGCAGAAACCGAAGGTAAAACAGTTATCGCCGTTGCGCTGGTAGCTGTTAAGCCATCAACGGTAACAATAATATTTCCCGTAGTTCCGCTTCCAACTAAGGCGGTAATTTGTGTATTACTATTTACAGTGTAAGATAGAGCAGGTGTTCCTCCTATTGTAACTGCAGATGCTCCTGTAAATCCTGTTCCTGTAATAACTACAGATCCCGAATTACCACAAACCGTTGCTGGTGTAAATGAAGTAATTAATGGTGCAGGACGAGACCATGCAAAATAATCATCTCCCGTGTAAACAACAGGACCAGCTGGACCAGTTGTAGATGTTTGCAAAACTCCAACTGTTGGAAGCACTGCTGCCAAAGCCGAATATGGAGCGTTGTTACGCAACATCCAAGGACCAGATTGAGCAGCTGCCTGACTCACATACAATAAATTTTGATTGCATGTAAGACCATCAAAGAAATCGAAGTTCATGGTTACATAAGGAACCGTTGAACCTGTATTGGTATTTGGTGCAAGAACTCCGTTTATGAATTGTTGTGTTTGAACACGGTACGTTCTGTTACCAAAACTACTTCCCGAACCTCCTGTAATATCTGTTGGAGCTCCCAATTGAGTAACCGTAATACGTTGTGCGGTATTACCCGTGGTGTATAATGCACCTTGCGTTCCAGCATACCAAGTAAAGGTTCCGCTAAATGGAAAAGTATACGTTCCTGGCCCACCGCGACCGGTAAGTGTCATGGAACCATTTTTTATATAATTAGGTGTTAAACCATTCGAACCAGCTGCACCTGCATAACCATTCCAAGTTGTTTTTAGATTGAAACCACCTAAGTTAATTACACTTGCATTTCCACTTCCCGCATTCGAAAATGGCGTTGCGCCGTACAATGAAATGTTCGAAGTTAAGTTCAAACCGGCACCGTTACCCGCTAAAGTAAGCGATTGTAATTTACCATTTGATGGAAATTCAGCACCTTGTACATTTACAACGGCTGCTGTTGCTGGGGCAAAATAATTAAGTGTTAACCCGTAGGCACCAACTATACATAATGGAGCAGTAGCGACTGAAGAAAATGTACCACCTTGAGCAGTTCCGGAAGTAGGTCCGACACCCGCTGTTGCTGTAGTTACATACCCATATCCTGCATTGGTAACGGTAAAGCTAGATACCTGCCCAGTGGTTGTATTCAAATTGGCAGTAGCTGTAGCCCAACATCCAGCAGGGAAAGCAAGTGTTGCAGTACCTGTACTAAATGCAAGCGTTGGAGGAGTCGAATAACAAGATGTTCCCGGAGTGCTTAAATAAACCGAGGTTACTTTGCCATCCAATACCGTAATGATAAAAGAGGTTGTTGTTAAAGGAAGTCCAGATACCAAGTTTCCACCTGTTACGGTTATGGTAGGTTGAGCAGTATAGCCCGAACCTGCATTGGTAACTAAGTTAATTCCCGAAGGACCTGTAATACCAACTTGTGGTGCAACGGTATAGTTACCACCGCCGTTAGTTGTAAAAAGGAGTCCAACACCTGAAGCATTGTCGGTATTGGCTACACCTTGTGAACTGTTAATAGTTAGACCTCCAGTAATGGTTGCCTGACCTGATTTCTGTATACTAGATGCTGCAAAAAGAACAGTAGGAGCGTAACGTACTACCGATAGAGCCACAGCTCCTGTTCCTAAACTGTTGTATGGAGCTATAGTAATTAAAGGAGCTGTTCCTGATTGATAACCTACGCCCGGCTGTGTTACAGTAAAAGAACGTAAGGTACCAGTAACATTATCCCAATTCGCTGTTAAGCGGCAAGGCGTTCCAACATAACGAAAGGTTGCAACACCACTGGCTGTAACAACATTGGTGGTATGAATTGGAGGTGCCGCAACACTTCCTACCCCACCCAAAACGCAGGTATACAAGTTATTGCCAAACCAATATTGGGTATTGGCAACGTGTGTGGCGGTTCCCAAAAAGGAATTTCCAATGGTACCGGCTGTTCCAATCCAAAGTAAACTTACCGTTCCGTTTGTAGCGGTTCCTGCAGTATGCGTTGGTTTTGTTGTAAGCGAAGTTCCCGCAACAGTAACTAAATATACGTCTGTATCGGTGGTATAGCGTGCGTTCGCAACCATTGCTGTTGCAACTCCCAAAGGCCATTTAACAACACCCGTTGCAGCAGCAACCGGCGCATTAACATATCCTGTACCCATGTTTGTTACAGCAACAGTAGATACCTGCGTATTGTAGGCAATACCCTGAACTGCGCGTGTATTACTAATTTCAAGTTTCCCATTGGTATTTAAGGAACCGGCAGTGTGAGCCATAGCATTCGTACACAAATTATTTGTTGTGTTTATAACGGAGTTTCCAGTAGTTGTAAAATTCAATTGACGTATAATACCCTTGGTACCATCGCCTTGAAAAATTCCGGTTCCACGTAATGTTTGTGCCAAACTACCTCCGGAAATCGTACTTCCGTTAAAGGTAATTATGCTATTAGATAAATCGACGTAACCATTATTTACAAAATCTCCACCAACATTTATTAAACCATTTGATGTAGCAGCGAGGGATGTGTACCCGTAAAAATTTCCGGTTGCATTAATTGTAAAATCAGCTACCGTATTTATCGTGTTTGTAGTGTTTGCACCATTATTCAAATTTAAATTTCCAGAAAGGTTCAGGTTACGGACGTTTACAATTTGATCAACAGTAACGGTTGAACCTGCAACTATCGTTGCATCGTTACCTGGAGGAGGTGCAATTCCGCCAACCCAAGTAGCACCGTTTGACCATAAACCACCTTTTAATGTAGAAACAAAGTTCGCAGGAGGACCATACGTAAGAGAAACGTCATCAACACTTGCACCCGGACTGGCTCCGCCAAAATTATCACCTTGCCAAGTAAAAATGAGTCGGAACGTAGTACCCGATAAAGAATTAGGCAGAGAAATTATAACATTAGAATATACTGTACCAGAACCTGCTGCAGGTTGCGTGTAAACCAATGTGGCACCCGTAATTGCAGTTCCGTTGGCAGCTGGACTTCCCGCTAAGGGTGTAACCGAAGTAGGAGCTGTGAAAACCAATAAACGATCCCATCCTGTTTCCCCAATACCTTTAAGTGCAAAAGAAAGTGTTACAAGATCAGTACCTGCTAAAACAGGCATTGATACATCTTGATAAAAGTGAGATGCAGATGCCACACCTGTATTATAATTGTAGGTTACCCCACCATCAATACTGTGGTAGGCCGCTTTTGTTCCAGTAGCAGGAACACTTGCCGCGCCAGAAAACCAGCCAACGGTAGAAGATTGGTTTACGGTAACCCAAGGAGCAAAAGTTGCCGCTTCAAAGTTTCCGTTTCCGGTAGCTCCGCCAATTACTGTTGTTTGTGCTTGCACTAGCGGAGTGCATAGAAGCAAGCATGCCAAGATAGCGAAATATCGCCCGAGGCCCGAGGAGGTCCAAAAAGAGACTTGCCTCTCTAATAGTCTAGGTTTATTCATAATGGTTGTTATTTGGTTGTTGATTGATTTTGGTTGTTATTATTATTTGAATTGTTTTTAATAGGACTGTACTTTACAAACTTCCATAAACTTCTATCATTAAAGGAGCGGGAAGGTTCGTCCAAAATTGGACTTTTAAAGTAGGCATTTACATAGTTATCTCGGCTAACTCTGAGTGTGCGTGCAGCCGAAGTATTGGGTTGCGCAATGGCATAGCCAAAATCGCGAACATAGGCATCAAGTACTTCTTTGTATGCCACCTTGTCTTTTTCGGAATTTCCAATTACATAAGGAATACTTGTTAAAGGATCACAATACAGTACATTGCCTGCATTAACTTGTTGCAGATATAACCACTTCATTGCTTCTTCCGAACCCATTGTGTCCATTCTAACAATAAATGAATCAGCAATGTTTTTAAATTTAGGATTCGACTTAATGCTCTTAACATCGAATGAAGGAACGTTGTTGTAATTTTTATAAACGATTACTTCCTGAGGAGCTGAAGTTTTTTCAGCAACCTTAATATTCGGTTTTACGCTGCTACTTTTTACATCCTGATTTTTAGTTTCCGTAAACGAGCCATCGGTACTTTGCTTCTCCGAATTTTGTTTTTGGAGGGATTCAAGGTATTGTTGTTTTTGGATTTTTTCTTCTGGCGTTTTTGGTTCCAGATTTTTCATCCGTTCGGTGTAATCTGGAGAATCTTTAACAAGTGGTTTTTCTTCAACAGGACTTTCCACAACCTGTTTTCTAATTTCAATGTTTTTAACCTTGGAAGAAGTATCGTTCGAAAAAACGTAATTCAGATTGCACAACCACAAAGAATATGGATTATCAAATGTATTGGTAATAATAACCGGAACCGGAATAACCCAAACGCGAGCTTCCATGGTTTCCCAACTTGGTTCGTTTTCGTTTTTCAAAAAACCCCCACTGGCGGAGGTGAAAAAATATGGAGGCAATTTATCTCTAAAAGCTTCGTAGTTACTTTTAGCTCTAATGTAACCCTCGTCGCCAATGTGTGGGTTAAAATCTACTTGGGCAAAACCACTGCCCGAACAAATAAGTAATAGAATAAGAACCCGTAATTTTAAAAGACTAGAATACGCCGTTCTGTTTTGAAAAGGAAGTGAAGCCGAATTGGCATTGATAAGAGAGAATGATGTTAAAAACTTAACACCCAAAATAACCACTACGAATACCAGAGCAAGCAACAAGCCCAGCAACAAGTCGATCGAAATCGAATTGGGCTTCTGAGAAAGAGTCTGTAAGAAATAAGTAAAGATTGGAATCATATATATAGCTGAGAATACAAGGAGTCTATTTGTAAAGATAATGATTTAGTTAACATTTGGTAACACGTTGTATGTAGTATTATAGATGTAGACTGCAATTATATGAAATTCAATTCATTAATTTTACACATTTGTTAATTTCTTTGTAAAATATTTTTGAATTGGTAACATTTTTTTGGGATTGCTTACCTGTGTATGAAAAATAAACATTCAGCACCATATTAACACATATATATGTATGTTAGTAAAAGTATGAATCAATTGGAAAATCCCAAGAATAGAATGAGCGTTAAGAAGATAAAACAAATCATATTCCGTGCTTATTGAATTGGGTGTTATTCCTACAAATAAATGTATAATCGATTTTCCATTTAAAAAACTATGAAATTGAAAGATCCTTTTCCTAAATTTGCTTATGCGGTCAATCAATCTCTATGTAACACTGATATTTTGCATTGCAATCAATTGCTTTGCATTTTCGAGCAATACCGATACTACCTTGTATGCGTGCAGCAGCATTTCGCAAGAAATTGGAGTGAATAATCAATCGGGTTTTAGTTATGCTTGGTTGCCTACAACTAACTTAAGCCATCCCGATTCATCTTTTAGCTCTTTTAACTTGGTTAACAACAACAATCCAAATTATCAGGTTGTTTATACACTCCGCGTTAATGATGCTTCGGGGGCATTGGTCGAAACTCATATTTATCGTGTTAATGTGAGAACTGCGGTTATTTTTAATTCCCCATTAGGAAGCGATGAAATTTGTCCTGGAGATACCTCCATTTTAGTGAGCCCTTATTTTTTACCTCAAATATTAACTGCAATTCCTCCCGAGAACTATGCCTATTTCGAAAGTGATAGCACATACCGTTTTTGGCCCATCGACACAACCAATTATTTATTTATCCTAGCCGATACGGCGGCCTGTTTTTTCGATTACTTAACGTACAATGTTAACGTAAAAAGTACGATACCCATTACTTTAACGGCATCCGACACCTTGTTTTGTTCGAGTTCGACCGACACTATGCAGCTCGGTTTTTCTCCTGCTGGAGGGATATTCACAGGTGCGGGCATTGGTCAATTCGGAGAGTTTATTTGTGCAAATGCCGGTGGCGGATATCACGAAATTGTATATCAGATATACCAAGGGAATTGCAGCAGTTCGGCATCAATTTACCTCACCGTTATTGATGACTCGTTTGTTCGTTTGGACGCCCTTCCTAACTTCTGTCAAAAAGATACACTTATCGAACTCAGTAATGGATTTCCCGCAGGAGGAAATTACTACATAGATGATGTTCCGGTTTCGATTTTTAATCCCGCGCTATTATTGGAGGGCGAACATATATTAAAATACAAGTATTCGGGTGATTTGAATTGTGAAGTTCTGAAAAGTGTCATCTTCTTTATTGTACCACTTCCCAATAAACCCATCATAACGGCAAGTCCATCATCGCTTGTTTGCGAAGGAACATCCGTTCAACTTAGTACAGATTTCTTTCCCGACTATGTATGGAGCACGGGCGCAACCTCACAAAGCATTACAGTAAATCAATCGGGAATGTATGCCGTAACGTTTATTCGAAATATTGGATGTACTATTACTTCTGATTCGTTTTCTGTAACGATGTCGCCAGCTCTAACAGTAAATGTAACGAGTCCACAATATAATTCAGGTTTAGAAATTTCTGAATTTGGCGCAAACGATGGTCGAATTGAAATTTTTATTGAAACGGGAGGTTTTGCTCCGTATACTGTTATTTTGAATGGAGATACAAGTCAGTCGCTTGTTTATGATCAGTTAAGTCCAGGTAATTATATGGCTTACATACAAGATTCGGCGGGTTGTTTTACCAGCGATTCGGTTGTTATAAGGGAGCCCCCGTTTTTTGAAGTAACGAGCAAAACGGTTATTCTTCCCAATGCATTTACTCCCAATGGCGATGGCATCAATGATTTTTATGTGATAAAAGACCCCAATTCAAAATTTCGAATCAATACATTCCAAGTTTGGGATATTGCGCGGCAACTGGTGTACTCGGCAAAAAACTATGCGAACACTTGGGACGGAAAAGATTTGAATGGCAATAGATTGTTAACAGGAACCTATTTCGCCGTTTTCACGAGTCCCGGACTTAACGAACCTGCCAAAACCTTTATTGATATACGTTACGAATAAAAACGGTTATTAGCTTACCTTTTCGAGCATGTTCACAGCGGCTAAATAAATAGCCTCTGCATCGTAACCACATTCCGCCCAGAGTTCGGGTTGGGTTCCGTGTTCCACAACTTTATCGGGAATACCCAAACGCTTTACACGCGCTGAATAGCCATGGTCGGCCATAAATTCGAGCACCGCCGATCCGAAACCTCCTTGAACACAGCCGTCTTCAACGGTAATGATGGAGTTGGTAGTTTTAAAAATTGAATGCAGCAAATCTTCATCAATAGGTTTCACAAAACGCATATCGTAAAAACCAACATCAATCCCTTCATTCACCAAACGATTCACAGCATCCATAGCCAAATTGCCCATGTGTCCAATGCTTAAAATGGCAATGTCATTTCCTTTGCGCAATGTTCTTCCTTTTCCAATTTCCAATAGTTGAAACGGTTGTTTCCAATCCACCATCACTCCATTCCCACGCGGGTAACGGATACTGAACGGTGAGGGAGTTTTGTAAGCAGTAAACATGAGGTTGCGCAATTCCTCTTCGTTCATGGGCGCAGAAACAATCATGTTGGGGATGCAGCGCATGTAAGCAATATCGTAAGCTCCGTGATGCGTAGGTCCATCGGCACCTGCCATTCCACCCCGATCGAGACAAAACACCACATGTAGATTTTGCAAAGCCACATCGTGAATAACCTGATCGTAGGCTCGTTGCATAAACGTACTGTAAATATTACAGAAAGGAATAAGCCCCTGTGTAGCCATACCCGCCGAAAACGTAACAGCATGTTGCTCACAAATACCTACATCGAATGCACGATCTGGAATTTCTTTCATCATAATATTGAGCGAGCATCCCGAAGGCATAGCAGGCGTAACACCCACAATACGTTTATCGTCATTTGCTAACTCTACCAAAGTATGACCAAAAACATCTTGGTATTTAGGAGGCTCAGGTCCTTTTTTCGGCGATTTAATAATTTCGCCCGTATCCTTATTGAACAAACCGGGCGCATGCCAAAGTGTTTGGTCTTCTTCGGCCAATTTGTAACCCTTTCCTTTTACTGTTAAAACATGTAGCAATTTCGGACCGGGAATGTCCTTGAGGTCGTTCATTACCTGAACCAAACGATTTACATCGTGCCCATCGACCGGACCAAAATATCGGAAGTTGAACGATTCGAATAAGTTGCTTTGTTGAAGCAAGGCACTTTTAACGGCATTATCCACTTTTTGCACAATGGCTTGGGCATTGGGACCGAACTTCGAAATCTTTCCTAATAAATTCCAAACCTCATCCTTCACTTTATTATAAGTATGCGAAGTGCTGATATCGGTTAAGTATTCTTTCAGAGCGCCTACATTGGGATCAATCGACATGCAGTTATCATTCAAAATGACAAGCATGTTATTGCCTTGCGCACCCGCATTATTCATTGCTTCGAAAGCCATTCCGCCAGTTAAAGCTCCATCGCCAATAACGGCAATATGCTGACGGCTTGTATCGCCTTTTATTTGAGATGCAACCGCCATTCCCAAGGCAGCCGAAATAGACGTAGAACTATGTCCAACACCAAATGCATCGTATTCACTTTCTTTCCGTTTCGGGAAACCACTAATCCCACCATAAATACGATTGGTATGAAATACTTCTCGTCGCCCAGTAAGTAGTTTATGACCATAGGCCTGATGCCCCACATCCCAAACCAATTGATCGTCGGGTGTGTTGAAGGCATAATGCAATGCAACGGAAAGTTCAACCGTACCAAGGCTTGCCCCGAAGTGACCTCCTTTTACAGAAACAATATCAATGATGTATTGACGCAACTCATTGCAAATCTGGATAAGATCGTCTTCTTTGAAGCGGCGCAAATCGTTGGGCGTTTCAATTTGAGCAAGCAACTCACCGGGGATTATGTTCATGAAAGTGTATTATGAGGGCAAATGTAACAATAAGGATTCATATTTGTTTTCGAGGTATGAAGACGGATGAATTCTGAAAGTATTGCGTCACACACAATCTTTTTGCATGGGGCGTCATCGGACCTCTATCCCCCAGCCCCTTTCTCATTCCCAAAGGGACCACCATGTGGCAGAGAAAGGGGAGTTAGATTCTGCTCAGGATAAGCAGTATCTAAAGTCCCTCGCCTTGTGGAGAGGGATTTAGGGAGAGGTTAACGTTTGGCTTGTCCTGAGTTAGGTTACACACTAGCATCCTCGGACCTCACCCCCAGCCCCTCTCTCCTTCCCAAAGGGACCACCATGTGGCAGAGAAAGGGGAGTAAGAAACTGCTCAGAAGTATTGCATCACACACAATCTTTTTGCATCTGGCGCAAAAGGACTGTGAACAAGACCCGGTAATTTTGGGTGATGTTATGAAAGTATATATTCATCTGGTGTTTTGCACAAATCATTTGCGCTATTTGCGCAAAAAAGATACATTTGCACTATAGATGCAAATTATGGAATATCCAATATTAATGGCTGATATAATAAAAAGCAGAAAAGGTAATTCACAAGAAATCCTAAATGATTTCAAAAAGCTCGTTGGCTTTATAAATCTTAAATGGGTGGAATCAATAGTGTCTCCATTAACTATTACGCTTGGAGACGAATTCCAAGGGGTAATAAACACCACCGAAGATGCATTTCAAATTATGATTGCAATGGAAGAAGAAATTATAAAAAGCAACTATGCAATTAAATTAAGGTATGTTCTTCATGTTGGTGAAATTGACACTCAAATAAACAGAAGCTCTGCATACGAAATGCTTGGAGAGGGTTTAACAACAGCTCGAAAAAGTTTAAATGAACTAAAAAAGAGCAAAAACAGATTCCTCGTTTCATCAAATAAAGGCAGCGAATTCCTTGATATAATTAATGATCTTTTTAGACTTTTGGAGAGCTTTATTGATAGCTGGAAATCAAAAGAATATGTTTTTGTTAATGAGTTCTTATTAAATAAAAGCTACCAAGAAATTGCTGAGAATTTGAACATGAATGTTTCAAGTTCTTGGAGAAGAAAAAAAAGTTTGAATATGGAAGAATACGCTCTATGCAAGAAATTGATTCTAAAAATAAATTCCAAGATATATGATTAAAGTAGCCATTTTTCTGATTGTTTTTCTTGTGGGTGAGTTACTAGTTAACTTGACTTGGTTTAACTATTTGAAAGTCTACTTTAGTTTTCATGAAACAAACAATACCACTGTAGGAGTGGCCGATACATCGAATAAGAATCAAAAATTTCTTTTTCTTGACTTGTCTACATTTAAGGGAATGATGGAACGATTCATCATCACGATAGGATTAATCCAAGGTTTTGCTCCTATTCTGATTGTATTTGGCACCATAAAATTGGGTACACGCTTCAAGGGTAATCAAGACATTAAGAATGATTATTTCCTAATTGGCAACTTTAGCTCAATTCTTATCTCCCTTCTATATTATTATATTTTCAAGAAGCTTGTATAACCCTGGGTTTAAACCCGGGGATATCGACCTCGAACCTAAGAAAACCAAGCAAAAACCTCCTCTAACTTAAGAGAAGACTTCTGAATAGCAGAAATATCCCGAATAACTTCCCCTTGATCGAGCTGGATAATACGATCGCCCACCTTGATGCAATGTTGGAGCTCATGGGTGACCATGATGGCCGTGAGGTTTTTTTCTTTGATGATGCGATTGGCAAGGTTTAGAACTAGTTCTGCGGATCGAGGATCAAGCGCAGCGGTTGGCTCATCGAGCAGCAATAAATCGAGCGTGTCGAATGTGGCCATGAGTAGCGAAAGTGCTTGTCGTTGGCCTCCTGAGAAGCTACCCATGAATTGATCGAGGCGGTTTTCGAGGCCTAAGTTTAGGCTGCTAACATGATCGGCGACTTTCTTACGAAATGCAGCATTGATTCCGATTTTTAATCCTTTGGGTTGGGTTCGTAAAGAAGCGATGCGGAAATTATCGAGTAAAGTTAAATCAGGAGCGGTTCCTAAGGTGGGATTTTGGAAAACTCTTGCTATGAAGGGACTTCGCAGGTATTCTGCTTCGTTTTGCAATTCTTTTCCATTGAGCAGTACTTTTCCCGAATTCGGCAATAATGTTCCCGCGAGAATATTTAACAGTGTCGATTTTCCTGAACCATTGGAACCAAGTAAAAGTGTGAAAGACCCTTTTTCTATACTGAGATTTATATGCTTGAGAGCATTAACCTCCTGAGCTGTTCCTAAGTGAAAAGTCAGATTTACATCGTTGATTTCGAGCATCAGGAAGATAGTTTTTTGTTAAACTGCGGGAGACTTACGAAAACCAATACCACCAATGCCGTAATTAATTTAAGTAAATTAGGATCGGCACCCGATGCCAAGGTAAAAGCGATGATTAATCGAAATACAACACATCCGAAAAGCACACCGAAAATGCGCCAAAGAATACCATTTTTTTTAAGCAGAGTCATTGTTGTTTCACCAATCATCACGGAACCTAATCCAAAAATAACGATACCAATGCCCATATTGATGTCGCTAAATTGTTGGAGTTGAGCAACAATACTTCCACTCAATGCGGTAAGCGCATTGGCGATTCCCAATCCGATAATCTTCATACGATTGGTATTCACGCCCATTGCATTGACCATCGTTTCGGAATTTCCGGTAGCGCGCATGGCGATTCCAAAATCGGTTATTAACATATAAAAAAGCAAGATTCCAATGAGGAGGGTTCCGGCTAAAACGATAAGAATTTGATTGGTGTAGGGTTCGGAAACTAATTGAAGAGAGGCAAAAACATGATTCACTTGAAGAAGTGGTATGTTTGACCTTTTCATTATCATTAGGTTGATAGAATACAAGGCCGTCATCACGATAATTCCCGACAATAGGGCATTTACTCGTAAGCGTGTATGTATAAAACCCGTTAACATTCCGGCGAGCGCACCACCTAGGAACGAGAACAAAAGAGCTAATTGCCAATTCGAACCATTACTTAGCTGAATGGCAGTGATCGCAGCTCCCAAAGTGTAACTTCCGTCGGTTGTGATGTCGGGAATATTAAAAATCTTCAGCGATAAATAAATCCCCCAGCCAAGCATGGTAAGCGAAAGACCGAGGCAAATGGCGGTAAGGTAAAACTGCATCAGGAAACCGATTGAAACTCTTTACCAGCAATAAACTTGTATCGTTTAGCTTGAGCAGGATTTACCATGCGAGTTCGTTTGATAAGTTTTCGCGGTTTCGGCAAGACTCCCGAATGAAGAAATTTTGCAGCATCTTGACCTGATGCATAGCCCCAATCGAACATATTTGCACCGAAACCGGCAAGTGCTCCGCGGCTTACTAGTCCTGCTTCGGAGGTAATTATGGGAATCATGGCTTTATCACAACTGCTCACAATGGTTTCGAATGATGCGAAAATGGTATTGTCGGGCAAGGCAAAGAAAACATCAATTTTTTGATTGATGAGTCGTTCAATAACCAGTTGAGTTTCGGCTGAATTGTTGGCGGGTAAAGAAACAAGTTCCAAACCAAGCGCCGCAGCATCTTTCCGAATACGTTCGAGTGCATCCACGCTTTGCGGTTCACTTTGATTGATGAGTGCCCCTACCCTTTTGGCCTGGGGAAATATTTCATGAATCAGCGTGATAGCCGTGTCGATGTATTCGAGGGTTTCGTAAACACCGAAAAGGTTCGCAGGATCTTGTCCTTTTGCATTGCGTAATCCGGCCAATTCGGGACTTGGACTCACCATCATACACACCGGAATCTGATTCGTTTTTTGAACCGCCGATATGGTTGCTACTGTTGTGTTTGTTGCGATTAAATTAACCTGTTGGGAAATGAAATAATCGACCGATTGCGTTAAAGCAGGAATATCACCTTGTGCATTTCGGTATATCACATTCAAGTTTTTGCCTTCAATGTACCCGCTGTCTTTCAAAGCATTGAAAAATCCTTTTTTAGCTTCGGCAACTGTTGCATCTTCAAAAGCATCGAGAAATGCGATGGTCTTTGCGTCGTTATTTTGTGTTGAGTTGCACGAAAGTATCGTGAAAAGCGATAGTATGGTTGCACTAAGGAATAGATGTTTCATTCCACAAAGTAACCAAATACCAACCGGATTTTTATTAGGAATTTGAAATTCTAAGAAACCTGTGAACGGATAAGTGGAATTGAAAGCAGGTGACGAACCGTTTCCATATCGAATGGCTTGGAAAGGAAATCGCGAACCATGGGGTAACTTCTGGCTTTTTTCACGTCTTCTGGATCAATGGAAGATGAGTACATATACACATTGACAAAACGATGCATGGCCTGCATTTCATCTAAAAACTGCCAACCCGAAATTCCGGGCATATTGATGTCGAGCAATAAAATATCGGGCTGCGAGGGATCTAATCGGAGCTTCTCCAAAGCCATTTTAGCACTAATAAACTCTGTTACTTTAATTGTAGGATCCGCATTTTTCAGTAGACGATTTGTGATATAGGTAATCACTTGATCATCATCGACAATCCAGACATTCTGTATACGTTTTTCATCTTGATCATTGTGAAAAAGACTTTTCTCAATATCAACATCCAATTTGGCAAGCGCTTGTCCCATTTCATGCACCACCCCATCGAGTTGGCCCGTTAACATGCGCAATGTTTCGAGCGTAATGGTAACATCCTGCCCCGAATGCGATTCGCTTTTTACCAACTCTATTAAACCTAGAATATTGGCTAGGGGTTGCCGGATTTTATGAGATGTGATGAAAGCGAATTCTTTTAATCGCTTGTTTTGATCGAGAATCTGATTTTGAAAATCGCGTTTTTCGGTGACGTCCGAGATATAAACGGAAATAGCTTGTCTGCCATTTACTTCAACCAATTTGCGAATTACTTCCACATAAAGTTGTTTGCCTGTTTGTGTTTTGAGGGAATATTCTTTTTCCGTTACATGCTGATTCTGATTAAGTTTTTTGGATTCTTCGATGAACTCCGCTTTTTCGGAATTTGGAAGATGACTGAACTGTAGATCAAGAATATATTTCCCAAGTAGATCTTCACGTTTGTATTCAAACAAGTTACAATATGCCTGATTTACTCGAATAAAAATTCCTTGGGTATCGGTAAAACACATGGGCATGATTGCCTCTTCAAAAATATCATCGTACTCTGACCAATTCCGAAGAATTTTCTTTTCATGGATTTTCCGGTTTGTGATATCTGTTTCAAAAACAATAAAACCTTTCAGTAAATTGTTTTTGTCTTCCACTGGCGAGATGTCCATCTGAACCCAATACGGCTTCCCTTCTTTCGAATAAAATACCTGTTCGGCACTAATGTTTTCGGCGTTTCTAATTTTCTCGTCGATCTCAATTGCATGCACTAAATCTGTTTCAGGTCCAAAAAGAAAGTCCTGAGTGCGCTTGCCGCTTACTTCATCTAGCGTATAACCCGATAGTTCCGAAAAAACATCGTTTGCCCATATAATACGGCCTTCTCTGTCAATAATTCGAATACCAAATCCCTTTCCTTTCGAGAGCAAAGACAATTTTTCGAAATCGTATAAATCATTCATAAAAACGCATTCTAATTCAAGGAGATAATACCTTGATTTTGAAAGAATGGTTGCATAAATGAAGCGCGTTAAATGACCAATATCGCCGCTTAATTTACATAGAGACGTTTGTCGAACTGCGTAAAAAAGAAAATCCAATCAAAGCCATAAACCTTATCTATAAAGGAATGTAAGCGTTTGATTGGATTTAAAACGTTCAGAATAAGTGCTTAAACTTTCAGATGTTTCAATTAAATCAGAAAGTTCGAAGCGATTAATTGATCTATTTCAACAGAGAATGCATCGAAACATTTTTGTCGAGAATGCCCAACAAATCGGAAATGGCAACACGTTCCTGAGTCATAGAATCGCGGTGGCGAATGGTTACTGTATTATTTTCAAGACTTTCGTGATCGACTGTAACACAGAATGGCGTTCCAACAGCATCATGACGACGGTAGCGTTTTCCGATAGTATCTTTTTCTTCGTAATGACAACGGTAAGACGATTTCAAGCTATCCATGATTTCGCGCGCTTTTTCAGGTAAACCATCTTTCTTCATAAGCGGCAAAATAGCTACTTTGATTGGAGCCAACTGCGGCGGAAGCGCCAATACCGTTCTAACTTCCTTCTTATCGCCTTCACCCACTTCTTCTTCCTGATAGGCATTAATGAGCGTAAGTAAAAACATACGGTCGAGCCCAATGGAAGTCTCGATTACATACGGAATGTAGTTTTGATTGATTTCTGGATCGAAGTACTGCATCTTTTTACCAGAGAATTCCTGATGTTGCTTTAAATCGAAGTCGGTACGAGAGTGAATTCCTTCTACTTCCTTAAAGCCGAATGGAAATTGAAACTCAATATCGGTTGCTGCATTGGCATAATGCGCTAATTTTAAATGGTCGTGGAAGCGGTATTTACTTGTTGATGTTCCCAACGAAAGATGCCATTTTAAGCGGCTTTCTTTCCAATGTTGAAACCATTCCATCTCGGTTCCAGGTCGAACAAAGAACTGCATTTCCATTTGCTCGAATTCACGCATACGCATAATAAACTGACGCGCAATGATTTCATTTCTGAACGCTTTTCCAATTTGAGCGATACCAAACGGGATTTTCATTCTTCCACTTTTTTGCACATTGAGGAAATTAACAAAAATACCCTGCGCTGTTTCAGGACGAAGATACACCGCATCCGAATCCTCGGCAACTGAGCCCATTTGCGTACTAAACATCAAATTGAATTGTCGCACATCGGTCCAATTGCGAGTGCCGCTTATAGGGCAGGCAATTTCGTGTGCAACAATTAAATCGCGCATGGCATCGAGGTTATTGTCGTTCAATGCCTGATTCATGGCTGCTTCCAGCTCGCTTGCCTTGTCGGTTTTTCCTTTCTTCTCGTATTTCTCAATCTGCTCTTCCAAAAGTTGATCAGCCCGGTAACGCTTCTTCGAATCTTTGTTGTCGATCATCGGATCGCTAAATCCATCCACATGTCCCGAAGCTTTCCAAACCTTGGGATGCATAAAAATGGCCGAATCAATTCCAACGATGTTTTCGTTCATCTGCACCATCGATTTCCACCAGTATTCTTTGATGTTGTTTTTTAATTCAACTCCATTTTGTCCATAATCGTAAACAGCACCAAGGCCATCGTATATTTCGGAAGATTGAAAAACAAAGCCATATTCTTTGGCATGCGCGGTCACTTTTTTAAAGAGTTCGTCTGGCTGAGACATAATTATTTGATTATTGGTATGAGTTTTTTGTTAGATTAATTTCTGAAAGCGATTCTATTGACAGAGGACTGCTGAAAAAATTAGCTCGGGCAAAACTAAGGAATTTGCCTTGGAGCTGTATACCTTTGTGAGATGCTAATTGTTGGAAATATTTTAGTCTCTGAAGACATCTTGGAAAAAAAGTTTGTGTGCGATTTGAATGCATGCAAGGGAGCTTGTTGTGTTCAAGGCGATGCGGGAGCGCCATTATTGGATGAAGAAACGGGGATTTTGGAGGAAGAATATGAAAATTTCAAGTCGTATTTGAGGCCAGAGGGTGTTGAAGCAGTTAGCCGTGATGGAGTTTTTACCATTGATTCGGACGGTGATTTAGTAACTCCTTTAGTTGGAAATAAGGAATGCGCTTACACGATTTTCGATTCAAAAGGAATTGCAAGTTGCGGAATTGAAAAAGCATGGCTCGCTGGTAAAACCGCGTTTAGAAAACCTATTTCATGTCACCTTTACCCAATACGCGTGAAGCAACTTGTGGATATTGAAGCGTTAAATTATCACAGTTGGGATATTTGCAAACCCGCCTGCCAGTGTGGATCTAGTTTGGAAGTTCCCGTTTACCGTTTTTTAAAGGATGCTTTAATTCGAGCTTATGGCGATTTTTGGTTCGCGCAATTAGAGGAAATCGCCCAGGAATGGAACAAGCAAAAAAACGACTAATGCCGTGCTTAATTTTTACAATGAAACTTACAAACTATTCGTTGTGAAAAAGCGCGAACTGGCATGTTAGTGAAGTTGTAAACTATTGATTAGCTATTTATTATCATGTTTGTAAGTCATTTTTCAGAGCAGAAAGCCTTCATGTTGCATTGTTACAAAGAGCAACTAGTCAATGATTTCTAAGCATTCGTATGGAATGTTAAAAACTGTGTCCATTTGTTAACAAAAACGGTTTGTTAATAGCCGATAACTAAACCACATTTGCGCTATACGTTTTCCCCGTTAGACATTTTGGTATCTATTTGGAAAGTAGCTCTTTAGCTTTTTCATTACCAACTTGGCCGATAGCGAAAACGCAATCACTTGAAAATCAACATATTAAAAATGAACCAAGTCATTCCAACCAACCTAACGAGTGAAATTACAATGAGTAATCCTGCATTAAGTAACGAAGAACCTATTCTGCAGGAGAACAAAGATCGTTTTGTGCTTTTCCCGATAAAGCATCCAGATATTTGGCAGATGTACAAACAAGCGGAAGCGAGTTTTTGGACTGCCGAAGAAATCGATTTGCAAGCCGATTTAACCGATTGGGAAAACAAATTGAACCACGATGAGAAGCATTTTATCAAACACGTTTTGGCATTTTTTGCTGCAAGCGATGGAATTGTAAATGAAAATTTGGCTGTTAATTTCATGAATGAGGTTCAGTATCCGGAAGCCCGTTGCTTTTATGGGTACCAGATTATGACCGAAAATATTCACTCAGAAACGTATTCCCTATTAATCGATACATACATCAGTGATACTGCTGAAAAGAACTCCCTTTTTCATGCTTTAGAAACAGTTCCTGCTGTTGGCAGAAAAGCAGAATGGGCATTACGTTGGATCGACAATGGTAATTTCGCAGAACGTTTGGTTGCATTTGCAGCTGTAGAAGGTATCTTTTTCTCAGGTTCATTTTGCTCCATTTTTTGGTTGAAAAAGCGCGGCTTGATGCCTGGTCTTACTTTCTCAAATGAATTGATTTCTCGTGACGAAGGATTGCATTGCGATTTTGCTTGTTTATTATACAAACAACTACGCAACCAATTAAGTGAATCGCATGTAAAAGAAATTATCGCGCATGCAGTTACTATTGAGAAAGATTTTGTGAGTGATGCAATTCCTGTTTCGCTTATTGGAATGAATGCTCATTTGATGTGCGAGTATATTGAATTCGTTGCCGATCGTTTATTAATTGCATTAGGTTATACTAAAATGTATAACACGATTAATCCGTTCGATTTTATGGAAATGATTTCTTTACAAGGAAAAACAAACTTCTTCGAAAAACGTGTAGGTGAATACCAAAAAGCCGGCGTTATGGGGAAAAAAGTAGACAATACCATTCGTTTCGACGAAGATTTTTGATAAAACATTTAAAATACTATTCTTACTATGTATGTAATAAAGCGGGACAGCCGGAAAGAATCCATTAAGTTTGATAAAATTACAGCACGCATTCAGAAGCTTTGCTATGGATTGGAGCCCACTCATGTGGATCCAACAAGTGTAGCAATGAAAGTTATTCAAGGCATCTACCCGGGAGTAACTACGGAGGCGCTCGACAATCTTGCAGCAGAAACAGCAGCATCGATGACTACCAAGCATCCTGATTATGCCTTGCTTGCATCTCGAATCGCCATCTCGAATTTGCACAAAACCACCAAAAAATCATTTTCGGAAACCATGAAGGATTTATATTTCTTCATTGATCCAAAAACAAATCAAGCAGCTCCTCTCATTGCAGACGATGTTTATGACATTATTCTGAATAATGCGGAGATATTAGATTCAACCATAATTTATGACCGTGATTTTGGGTACGACTATTTCGGTTTTAAAACCTTGGAGAAATCCTACCTTTTAAAACTTAACAATCAAGTGGTAGAACGCCCGCAACACATGTTGATGCGCGTATCGGTTGGAATTCACAAGAATGACATTGAAAACGTAATTAAAACATACGATTTGATGTCGGAGCGTTGGTTTACGCATGCAACGCCCACCTTGTTCAATGCAGGAACTCCGAAGCCACAAATGTCGAGCTGCTTTCTTTTAACAATGAAAGACGATAGCATTGATGGTATTTACGACACGCTTAAGCAATGTGCAAAAATTAGCCAAAGTGCAGGTGGAATTGGATTGAGTATTCACAATGTGCGCGCAACTGGATCGTATATTCGTGGAACAAATGGCACATCAAACGGAATTGTTCCAATGCTTCGAGTGTTTAACGATACTGCTCGTTATGTGGATCAAGGTGGAGGAAAACGCAAAGGGTCATTTGCAGTATACATCGAACCTTGGCATGCAGATATTTTCGATTTCCTCAACCTGAAAAAGAATCATGGTAAGGAAGAAGGTCGTGCACGCGATTTATTTTATGCACTCTGGATTCCTGATTTGTTCATGAAACGTGTGGAAGAAGAAGGCGATTGGTCTTTGTTCTGCCCAAATGAAGCGCCTGGTCTTTCGGACTGCTGGGGAGAAAAATTTGAAGCTCTTTATGAGCAATACGAGTTAGAAGGAAAAGCACGCAAAACGGTAAAAGCACGTGAAATTTGGTCATCCATTTTGGAAGCACAAATCGAAACAGGTACACCATACATGCTTTATAAAGACGCATGCAATCGTAAGAGCAATCAACAAAATTTAGGTACAATCAAGTCATCGAATTTATGTACTGAAATTATTGAATATACTGACGAAAATGAGGTTGCGGTTTGTAATCTGGCATCCATTGCTTTGCCACGATTTATCATTGATGGCAAATTCGATCACAATAAATTATTTGAGGTAACTTACCAAATCACACTCAACCTCAACAAAATTATTGACGGAAACTACTATCCAGTAATTGAAGCAGAACGTTCAAACTTACGTCACCGTCCAATTGGAATTGGTATTCAAGGTTTGGCAGATGCGTTTATTTTACTTCGTTATCCGTTCGAATGTGAAGAAGCTCAAGCGTTAAATCGTGAAATACACGAAACCATTTATTACGCTGCCATGACTGCTTCTAAAGACCTTGCAATAAAAGACGGTCATTATGAAACATATCCAGGTTCGCCCGTTTCTAAAGGTGTTTTCCAATATGATATGTGGAATGTTTCTCCAAGCAATCGCTGGGAATGGGATATTTTAAAAGAAGAAGTTGCTAAATACGGTGTTCGAAATTCCCTGTTGCTTGCACCCATGCCAACGGCTTCAACATCTCAAATTCTTGGTAACAATGAGTGCTTTGAACCTTATACCAGCAACATCTACACACGTCGTGTTCTTTCGGGTGAGTTCATTATCGTAAACAAGCATTTGCTTCGCGACTTGGTTGATTTAGGA
>Ga0304730_1000792_pt1 | contig 25793 bp, 25 predicted proteins | sample M_130628_MF_Meta_FD_190474 | JGI IMG/M metagenome (GOLD analysis project Ga0304730, IMG submission 190474) | Freshwater microbial communities from Lake Montjoie, Canada to study carbon cycling - M_130628_MF_MetaG (v2) (version 2) | ecosystem: Environmental > Aquatic > Freshwater > Lake | place...
CTGTTAACGGCCTTAAAAACAAATCCTCTGGGCGTGCCCTTGTGCTTGGTGCTGGCGTGTTTAAGTTTTGTGGGTGTTGCCTTGTTGCACTGGCGCTTGGTCTACGTCATGTTTGGTTTGGGTGGGTTGGGGTATCTGTTGACCTATCTTAAGCTGCGGGGCAAACCATGAACGCGCCGTTAAGTGTTGTGATGCAGTGGGCAGATTGGTTCGAGCTGTTAACGCATTTCTTTTTGTTTTCTGTGAGCTCGATCGGTGGCCCGCTGGTACTGTTACCTGAAATTCATCACTACCTTGTGACGCAACAGCACTGGTTAACCAGCTCGCAGTTTAGTGCGTCAGTTGTGATTGCACAGGCTGCACCTGGGCCCAATGTGTTGTTTGTGGCGTTACTTGGCTGGAATATCGGCTTTAACGCTGGTGGATTGTTGGTTGGCATGTTTTCTGCCGTGTTATGCATGGTGGGCATGTTGTTGCCAAGTTGCATGTTGATTTTTGTGACAGCGAAGTGGGTATATAAAAATCGCGAGCTGATCGCTGTGCGCGCCTTTAAGCTGGGCATGGGCCCAATCGTGATTGCACTGTTGATTGCGTCGGGTTGGATGCTTGCAACTGGTAATACCGAGGCGACGCGAGATTGGCCCTTATGGGCACTGACAGCCGCGACCACAGTGATTGTCGCGCGCACCAAGATTAATATGTTTTGGTTATTGCTGACGGGCGCGACGCTTGGCGCGACGGGGTTGCTAACGATCCGCTAGGCCGTACGGACAATATCTCCCTTCAAGTAGCGCTTGAGTAACGCCAGATCGGGGTCAACGCCCAAGCCCGGTCCTTGCGGCAATTGCACTTTGCCGCCAGCGCTGCGTACCCATGGATCAAACGGGTTATTCTCCATCTCAATCCATAAAATTTCAATCAACGGCCGCTCAATTAAGGCCGAGGCGACGTGATAGCTAGCTAGCAAGCCTGGGCCAAAGTATGGGCAGTGTGGATACACTTCAACCCCGTTTGCCTGACAGTAATGAATGACCTTGACCATCTCGCCAATGCCACCGACTTTGGTGACGCTAGGTTGTGCAATGTCGATGGCGCTGGCATCAATCAGAGTCTTAAAACCAAACAAGCCTGCGACGTTTTCGCCTGCGGCAATGGGCACACCCTTGGCGCGCACGCTGGCCAGGCTATGTACGTCTTCAGGTGGCCAGACTGGCTCTTCTAACCAAAGCAGACCGTCATTTGCCAACGATTGCGCCATCTCTCGCGCTTTAACGGGTAGCCACGCGCAGTTCACATCGAGCATGATTTTGGCATGCTCAGCACCTGGGGCCTTGATGGCAGCTAGGGTTGCTTCGCGTGTGACCTCGTGCAATTTAATAAAGCGATAGCCTTGTCGGGCTGCTTTAGAGACATTTTGCGCGACGAGTGCTGGGTCTGTGTAGCAAAGCAAGCTTGCGTAGGTATCCAGTTCTTTGCGCGCGGGGCCGCCCAACAGTTGCCAGACAGGTTGCTTGGCGCGCTTGCCAGCTAAGTCCCACAGTGCGATCTCAATACCTGAAAACCCATAGACAAACGAGCCGTTGCGCCCCAGCAGGTGCGTGCCATGCAGCACTGAGCGAGTGAGCCCGTTAATATCTGTGGCATCGCGCCCGATAACCAAGGGTGCGATGATTGAATCGATTGCTGCTTTGGTTGAGGCAATCGCCGCGTGACCAAAGGCCTCGCCCCAGCCGACCAAGCCATCTTCAGTTTCAACTTTGACTAGCAAGATCTCAAGGTGATCCCAAAGTTGCCCTGCAAACCGGTTATGCGGCCCATCCATGGTGAAGGGCAGCGAGATCACGGAGGTTTCGATGGCGGTGATTTTCATGGTGTCTTTGAGTCCTGTTTGGGGCACATTGATTTTTTGTAGGATAGCAGCCAGCAGCACGCTGCAGCGCAGCATCCCTTTGGCAGAGGCTGAGCGACGCAAATCTTGTCAGACTTGATCATCCGTGTTTGCGCAACGGTGATTCTCTGATAAATTGGCTCATCGCCGACACAAAGCATACAGTGCGTGCAAAGTCGTGGTCTGCTGTCAGCGCGAGCCGAGGTGGCGGGCAAGGGACCCAGCGGGCGAACGCTGCCTTGATGCGGAGGATGGACTTCAACATTAAACATATTACAAAGAGAGATAAATGCCTTCAAAATTAATACTGCGTCCAACGACCAAACCCGACGGTACGCCGATTGCTGTGCATGCTGCCCCCGACAACTCGGCTTGGCGTTCCTCGCACCGCGAAGCGATTATCGAACCCGATTTGCCGATCATTGATGCACACCATCATTTGTGGGACCGTAATGGTCAAACGTATTTGCTAAAAGAATTTATGACTGAAGCTCAGTCGGGTCACAACATCGTGGGCTCGGTATTTGTTGAGTGCGGTGCGTATTATCGTAAGACGGGCCCCGAGATGATGGAGCGCTTGGGTGAGGTTGAGTTTGCCAATGGCATCGCTGCGATCGGTGCGAGCCAGATGTACGGCAAGACGCAGGTGTGTGCCGGCATTGTGGGCTCGGCTGACCTAACTTACGGTGCCGAAATCGGCAAATTACTCGATGCACAAATTGCTGCGGCTGGTGGGCGTTTTCGTGGCATTCGTTTGATCACCAAATGGGATGCGGATGAGCAGTTGAATAACGGACGCTACCTGATCCCGCCAAGGTTGATGTCAGACCCAGATTTTCGTAAAGGCTTTGCTGAACTCGGACCGCGTAATCTAAGTTTTGATGCGATGATTTATCATCTCCAGATCCCTGAGGTGATCGATCTTGCTCGTGCCTATCCCGATACGACAATTATCTTGAATCACATTGGCGGGCTGCTCGCCAAGACGCGTACATATCTTGCAAAAGAACAAGAGGCGACCGACACGTGGCGCATGTTACTTGGTGAGCTGGCTAAGTGTCCCAATGTGTACGTCAAGCTTGGCGGCTTAGGGATGCCTTACTTGGGTTTTGGTTTTGAAAGCCTCTCTAAACCTGCCGATTCGACCCAAATCGCCGCAGCCTGGGGCCCGTTGTTTGAGTCGTGTATCGAAGCGTTTGGTGCCCAGCGTTGTATGTTTGAAAGTAATTTTCCGCCCGATCGTGCCTCGGTTGACTACCATGTGATCTGGAACGCCTTCAAACGCGTCGCTGCCAAATATTCAGCCGCCGACAAGCAGGCTTTGTTCTTTGGCACTGCGGCTAAAGCGTATCAATTGAAGATTGATTGAGCGCTTAGCTGTCTAAACATAGCGGGGTATTTTAGGGGCTTCGTGGGTTGAATGCGCGCTCGCTCGGCGAATGATAAAAATTCGAGCTGAGTGAGCGCGCGATTTTCCACCGGTTACTGTGACGGTTACATTTTGTATCTGTTTCGAAATGGCCTTTGCGCTAAAATTACATGCCAATTCGGAGCTGCAGAATGTCTCGCTACAGAACTTTTTTTTCAAATATTGCTCTTGCCTTTGCGGCACCCGCAACGCTAATTGGATCGAGTGACTATCCTCGACTAAAAGGGTCTGATCTTGAAAGAATGCGAGGTGACGTCGGCCGAGTCGGCCGCGATTTTGCGCTAGTCCTTGAGCGCGAACAAGGCAAAGTCGTAAATAAAAAATAAGTTAGTAAAATTAAAAATCAATCGACACGTGTTGTCTCAGCAAATTGGAGTGGCCCCTTGCCGCCTCCGGGGGCGTTGCTGCAGTTCAACGATATTATCCCTAACGGTGCTGAGCGCATTATGCGATTAGTTGAGCTAGAGCACGAACATCGTCTAAAACACGAAAATAGTATTTTGCACGCCACCATCAAAGAAAAGCGTCGCGGCCATTGGATAGGGTGCGGACTAGGGATATCGTGTATTTCAGCCGCGGTATATACGTCCCATATTCAGTCGCACTGGGCAGTGAGTGTTGCTTTGGTTGGGCTGCCTATTGCAGCGCTCGCACAAGAGTTTGTCAGGACGACCCGAAAGAGTTGAGATGGGACGCTTTGAATATGTGTGTTCGAAGCTAAACTCGTTTTCTTCTACCGTGAACAATCCCTCATGCTCGTAATTGCTAAACCTCTGCTGTATTCATACCGCCGTTGCCCCTACGCGATGCGTGCGCGCATGGCGTTGTGGTGCGCGGGCGTGCAGGTTGATTTGGTCGAGATCAGTTTGCGCGACAAGCCTGCTGCAATGCTGAAAGTATCACCAAAGGGCACGGTACCTGTACTGCATTGTGCAGATGACTTAGTGCTAGAAGAAAGCCTCGCGATTATGCGTTGGGCGCTTGGGCAGCATGATCCGCAAGGGTGGTTACTGCAGGCCGATCAGCCCGAGCAGTTGAAGCTGGTTCAGCTCAATGATTCTGATTTTAAACACTGGCTTGATCGCTATAAATATGCCGAGCGCTATCCAGAGTTTGGTGCTGAGTATTACCGCGAACAGGCGCTCGCTTGTTTAATTGTTGAGCTTGAACGGCGCTTGACGCTTACCCCTTATCTTGGGGGGCAAACGGCCTGCCTAAGCGATGTGGCGATTTTTCCATTTGTGCGACAGTTTGCTGCTGTTGATCCAGCGTGGTTTGCGCAAGACCCGTGGCCAGCGACACGAGCCTGGCTTGAGAGCTGGCTGCAAAGTGCGTTGTTTAAAATGGTGATGGATAAGAATCTGGCAGCGCGTTCGATCGTTTAGTAGTGCGGCGGTAACTCGTCGCGCAGACTTGGTAGCTGTGTGTTGCGCTCGTGCGGCATTTGTTGCCGCAGGCTGGCAAGCTCTTTGGCTAAAAACTCAATTTGCTGTTGTTGCCTAAAAAGCGTTTGGTTGAGTTGATCGATCAAGTCGTCGGCCAGACCGACTTTGATTTCGAGTTCGGTGAGACGCTTGTCTCGTTCGGTTTCGGTTTGCATCATTAGTGGGCTGCTGCCTGTGCTTTGAGGTGGCCCTTAGCTGCGTAGGCCAGTAAGGCTTGGTCGTCTGTGATGAGCGTGGCACCCAGATGCCGGGCGGTCGCAACAATTAAGCGGTCAGCCGAATCGGGATGAAGTTCACCCGGCAGACGTGTGCTTGCAACTGCGATATCTACCGAAACAGGCTCAAGCCGTATCTTTGCAATGTTCAGGGCGGTGTGCAGCCATTCGCCAACGTCGCGATCAAGCGCGAGCCGGTCTTTGTTGACCAGCATGGCGATCTCCCAGGGAGATATGGCTGAGAGGCACAACTGCTGATGCTGGGCTGCCGTTTGTATGACTTTGCGCGCTTTAGGCCCTAGGCGAGGGTTACCCTGCAATAACCAAATCAAAACGTGAGTGTCGAGCAGGGGTGCAGACGTTTTTGGCAGAGTGACGGTCAACGGTTTGCGTCCCAAGTGTTTTCAAGTGGTGCCACGATATCACCCTCGAAAAGCACGCTGCCGCTCAGTGCGCCAAAGAGGTCTACCTCGGGCGGTACGGGCACCAGCTGCGCGATGCCTTTGCCGTGCTTGGTGATGAGCAAAGGTTCGTGGGTTTCAGCCACGATATCCAAGAGCTTGAGACATTTGCTTTTAAATTCGCCAGCACCGATCTGATGTGAGGTGGTCATAGGATTAAAAACTTAAGAATGATCGGGATGAGGTCCATCATAACACTATAGTCACTATCTATAGTCATATTTTACAAAAGATAGTGAATTTCCCGTTGAGCATGCTTGACCTAGCGGACGTCTCAGCTTTCAGTGCAAAGTTCGAGTCGTTAAAGTGTCATAGCAGTCCATTACACTTCAATGACAAAATGAAATGAATCGATGCGTGCAAGATGGTACCGGGTTGATGTTCATAGCAGCAGCCTGTTCGAAACAAACGGGTTAAATCTTCACGTTCACGTCTTTTTAAGGAAGCATCATGAAAGTCGGCATCAATGGCCTTGGACGAATTGGGCGCTTGGCGCTGCGAGCAGCAATGGGTGCTGCCGAGCGACAAGGTGATGATCCGCGTGCAGGCAACCGACTTGAGGTTGTGCACCTGAATGAACTGAAAGGTGGCGCATTAGCCACTGCACATTTGCTTGAGTTCGATAGCGTACAAGGTCGCTGGCGTGCCAATATTCAAGTTGAGAATGAACACGCGATACGCATCAACGATAAAGAACTTTCGTTTTCATCTCACGCTACGGCAGCCGAAATCCCTTGGGGTGACCTTGGGGTTGAGGTGGTACTTGAGTGCACCGGTAAATTTTTAACCCCTGAAACCTTGCAAGGGCACCTTGATCGTGGGGCCAAGCGCGTGATCGTCGCGGCGCCGGTTAAGGTTGGCAATGTCTTAAATGTTGTCGTGGGTGTGAACGAACACTTGTACGACCCCGCCCAACACCCCATTGTGACCGCAGCGTCTTGCACGACAAACTGTCTGGCGCCCGTCGTGAAAGTGATCCACGAGTCGATTGGCATTAAGCACGGCCAGATCACAACGATTCACGATCCGACGAACACCAACTTGATGGTCGATGCGCCGCATAAAGATTTGCGTCGTGCCCGTAGTGCGATGTTGAGCTTGGCACCGACGACCACCGGCAGTGCAACGGCGATCGCGCTGATTTACCCAGATCTCAAAGGCAAGCTAAACGGCCACGCCGTGCGCGCGCCGGTGTTGAATGCCTCGCTCACCGATTGCGTGTTTGAACTCCAACGCGAAACCACCGCGCAAGAAGTCAACGAGTTGTTTGCTCAAGCTGCACAAGGTGCGTTAGCAGGGATCCTAGGATACGAAACTCGCCCCTTGGTTAGCGCCGATTATGCACGCGATACACGCAGCTCAATTGTTGATGCCTTATCCACCATGGTGACCGCCGGCACGATGCTCAAGGTCTACGCTTGGTATGACAACGAAATGGGTTACGCCTGCCGTATGGTGGATTTAGCCTGTCATATGCAACGTCAGGGAATCTAGTCCTAGATGACGACCCCTAATCCTGCCGCTGCAAGAAACTACGGCATCGTAACCGCCGCCTATTGGGGCTTTACGCTGACCGATGGCGCGTTAAGGATGTTGGTGTTGTTGCACTTTTATCGCCTGGGTTATTCACCGTTTACGCTTGCTTTTTTGTTTTTGTTGTACGAAGCGGCAGGGGTGTTAGCGAACTTGATCGGTGGGTGGCTTGCAACGCGCTACGGTATTACGCGCATGTTGACAGTCGGGTTATCGACGCAAATTCTCGGTTTCTTACTGTTATCGTTTTTGTCGCCTGACTGGACAGCAGCGATGTCAGTGGCGTGGGTCATCGGGGCCCAAGGTATTTGTGGTGTCGCAAAAGATTTGACTAAAACGGCTAGTAAGTCAGCCATCAAAATCACCGCGGGTCAGGCCAGTGGTCAGCTATTTAAATGGGTAGCTTGGTTTACTGGCAGCAAAAACGCCATGAAGGGGGTTGGTTTCTTTATTGGTGGGCTGTTGCTTGATCTATTGGGGTTTCGCGGTGCCTTATGGGCGATGGCAGCGTTGTTGGCTGTTATCTTTGTAGCTGTCGTGCTGAGCTTGCCGCCCCTGATGGGCAAAAGCAAAGCGTCCAAGTCAGCTAAAGAATTATTCGCTAAAAGCCGTGCAATTAATCTGTTGGCGGCAGCGCGCGTGGCGCTGTTTGGTGCGCGCGATGTTTGGTTTGTGGTGGGGGTACCGGTATTTTTATACGCCTCAGGCTGGACCTTCACCATGGTCGGTGGGTTTTTAGCCCTTTGGACGATTGGGTATGGTTTGGTTCAGGCGATCGCGCCTTCGCTCGTGCGTCGCAGCACAGATGGCTTAACAACCGAAGTGCCGGCGGCAAGGCTGTGGTCGTTGCTGCTCGCCCTCGTGCCAATTGGGCTTGTGCTGGCTGTCTGGTTCAATGTGCCCCACTTAGAGTGGGTGGTGGTGGGCGGCCTGGGCGTCTTTGGGTTTGCCTTCGCTGTGAACTCTTCGGTGCATTCGTACCTGATTTTGGCCTATGCAGGCTCTGAAAAGGCCGCCGAAGACGTTGGTTTTTATTACGCCGCAAATGCCTTTGGGCGTCTACTCGGTACCCTACTGTCGGGGCTGTTGTATCAATGGGGTGGGTTACTGTATGCCCTACTCGGGTCCGCCGTCATGTTAATTGTGTGTTGGCTGGTGACCCTGTTACTTCCAACAGTGCGCGTCAGCGCAAGCTCATGAACCTATTTGAACGATTTCTGACCCTTTGGGTGTTTTTTTGCATCGTGGTGGGGGTTGCACTCGGGCAGTTTGCCCCCTCAGTGTTTCAGGCCTTAGGGCGCTTTGAAATCGCGCAAGTCAACATACCCGTCGGTTTGTTGATTTGGGTGATGATTATCCCCATGTTGGTCAAGATTGATTTTTCGATGCTGCACCAAGTGCGCAATCACATGCGCGGTATCGGCGTCACGCTGTTTGTGAATTGGCTGGTGAAGCCTTTTTCGATGGCGTTTCTGGCGTGGTTGTTTATCCGCCATTTGTTCTCTGAGTATTTGCCTGCTGACCAAATCGATAGCTATATTGCCGGGCTGATCTTGCTGGCCGCCGCGCCCTGCACGGCGATGGTCTTTGTCTGGAGCCGGCTCACCGGTGGTGATCCTTTGTTCACCTTGTCGCAAGTTGCGCTCAATGATGGGATTATGCTTGTCGCGTTTGCGCCGTTGGTCGCTCTGTTGTTGGGGCTCTCTGCGATTACGGTACCTTGGACGACCCTAGTGGCCTCTGTGGTGTTGTACATCGTCGTACCTTTAGTGTTGGCGCAACTTTGGCGGCGACAGTTGCTAAAAAAAGGCACTCAGGCTTTTGACGCTGCGATGCAGACGATCGGTCCGTGGTCAATGGCGGCGTTGTTGTTGATGCTAGTGTTGCTTTTTGCCTTTCAAGGCGAAGCTATGCTTAAGCAGCCGCTGGTGATTGCGCTGTTGGCAGTACCAATATGTCTGCAAGTCGTCTTGAATTCGGCGCTAGCGTATTGGCTAAACAGAAAGTTTGGCGAAAAACATAGCATAGCTTGCCCATCGGCGCTAATCGGTGCCTCGAACTTTTTTGAACTTGCCGTGGCGGCGGCGATCAGTTTATTTGGTTTTCAGTCTGGAGCCGCGCTTGCCACGGTAGTTGGGGTGCTGATTGAAGTCCCGTTAATGCTATTGGTGGTCAGAGTCGTCAATCAGTCTAAGGGCTGGTACGAGCAAACTCACTCGCGTTAGTCAAACTCGATCGGGTCTTCGTTTTGCAACCATTTGGTGGTTGCTGGTGAGAATAATAAATACAGTGACGCAAACGCCACGATCAAATAAATATAAAGATAAGCGGCAACCCCAACACCTATCTTAACGGTCAGGGGTGAAACGCCAAATAATGAAACCAGACAAAAAGCGATCCCTAAACCGTTGGCCATAGCAAAAAACGTTCGCGAAACGATACTTTTTGCCCGTGTGATTGTGTAAATCAGAAATAAATTCATGATCACTGCGGTCGCAACATATACAGCGGCGGTTGGACCAAAAAGCTTTGTGGTTGAATTTTGATAAACAAACACAGCGACCGAGGCCACAATCATACCGATGGTAATGAATTCAAAGTTTTTTACAGATGCTGGTGTTTTCAAAGAAGTCTCCGGGATACATTTTTTTATGCGCGAACTGGGGCCCATGCAAGCTTGGCAGTTCAGGAAAATTTGGCGTCGGGTGTCCGCGCCAAAACAGCCTGATTGTCACGGCTATGTCGGTCGAATGCCACTAGTGATTTCCCTGATTTGGGTAAACCCTTTGGCCTAAAGCCCAAGCCTTGCGTTTGTCTTGCGACGCCAGATTGAGTATCGTCGCCTTAATGCAACAAAATACATCGATACACTAGGGGTCACCGGATGAAGCCTTTCCGCAATTTACTACGCAGTTTTCTCGCGCTGGCACTCAGTCTTGGTCTAAGCGTTGCCGCTTACGCGGTTGAGCTCCATGTCATTACTTCGGGCGCGTTTGCGACCGCCTTTAAAGAGCTTGTGCCCTTGTACGAAAAACAATCTATGCACACGGTGAAGATCTCTTTCGGATCGTCGATGGGAGCAGCCCCTGATTCAATCCCGACCCGTCTGAGCCGCCAAGAGACCTTCGACATTTTGATATTGGCCGGACCCGCGCTCGAGGGATTCATTAAGAAAGGTAATGTGGCCGCTGGCACACGCGTTGATTTAGCGAACTCAACGATTGGTGCTGTGGTCAAAAAAGGTGCGCCTAAACCAGATATCAGTACGGTTGCAGCCCTTAAGAATACCTTACTGCAAGCTAAGTCGATTGCTTACTCGGCAAGCGCAAGTGGCACGTATCTTTCGACTGAATTGTTCGTGAAACTTGGCGTGGCCGAGCAGCTAAAAGACACTGCAAAAAAGATCTATAGCGAACGCGTAGGCTCAGTGGTTGCGCGGGGCGAGGCAGAGTTGGGCTTTCAACAGGTCAGTGAATTACTTTCGATTGACGGTCTAGATTATTTAGGTGAGATCCCGCTAGAAGTGCAACAAACGATTCCCTTTTCGGCAGGGATCACCTCGACTACACAACAAATGAAAGCGGCAAAAGAGTTGATTGAGTTTTTGGCCTCAGCGACAGCCGCACCTGTTATTCAAAAAACCGGAATGAATCCAATCATTTCTAAAATGCCGTGGTGACATTTGCCGCGATTGGCTATCGTTTACGTCCGGTCATGATGACGATTGCCGCAACGACATTGAGCACGGCGGCTAAGCCGAGCGGTAACTGATAGCTGCCGCTCAGGTCATGTAAGACACCAAAGAAGGCTGGGCCCATTGCTGACATGATTTGTATCAGCATGGCGGCGATGCCAAACACCGCGCCAAACGAGACCGCCCCGAATTCACGGCGCACGATCACAGGCGGCAAGGTTGTGGTGTTGCCGGCCGTCATTCCGTATGACAATACCCCCACCACAAGTGCCCACGCCTGATCCGAAAAAATACTCGCAATGGCTAGCCCAATCGTGGCTTGCAGCAGCACGCCGCAAGCGATCAGTCTGACATCCAAGCGGTCAGAAAAGCGTGCGAGTAAAAGCCTGCCTCCAAACGAAAGGATGGCGGCACCCGTCACACACAGGGCCGTAGCGGCCTGACCAATCGCGGGCAACAGTAATGCGACCTGATGAGTCAGAAAGCCAATTTGCACGAGCAGTGCTAAGCCAAAGGCCAGCATGATGGTGCGTAAGGCACGCGTTTGTAAGGCCTCGCTGCGCGTCCAGACTCGCTCGGCGGCCTGATGCCGAGCGTGTTCGGCGTGAGCACCATCAGGTTGTAAGCCCAGATCTTGTGGGCGATGACGCATGACAAAAAAACTAAGCGGCCAGACGGTTGTCAGCAGAATCAAGGCGACCACTAGCATGGCGAGTGAAAAGCCGAGTGAGTCGATGAGTGTGAGTAATAGTGGTACGCCGACGATGCCACCGAGACTAGCACCCAGCATCGCAGTCGACACGGCCCGCCCCTGATGTTTATCAAACCATGGGGCCAGCGTTGCCGTGATTGAGGTAGTTGAAAGGCATGACCAGCCCAAGCCTATGCACGCAAAGGCGGCATAGACCTGCCACAGTTTGGTGACCTGCCCGAGGCATCCCAGCCCGAGTGCCATGATTGCGGCACCCGTGGCCATCACCGGGCGCGGGCCATATTTTGCAATGGTGCTGCCCACAATGCTGAGCACGCTTGCATTGACTAAAAAAGATAAGGTGAGCGCTGATGAGATCACCCCGATCGACCATTGATGGTCGCGGCTCAGCATGCTGATATAAACGCTTGGCCCATATAGTGCGAAGGACCAAGCCACGACGGCTACGATCATGCAGCCTGCCACCATCCACCAACCGTGAAATATTTTTGTTTTCAAAGTGGGTTGCTTCGATCTGTGAGCTTGAGCGGTCGAGACAGCGCTAGAGTCTCGTCCTCAGTCACCCGCCTAGAATTGAATTTTTTCGATAGGCGACGGGTGCCGAGGCGATGAATAGTGAGTGCGTATCTAGCCTTCAAGCTGGCAGGCTTGAAACGCTGGCAGGGTTTCGCAACTAGCTGAAAGCGCCACTAAGTTCGGAAACTGACTGGCAACAGCGATCTGTGGCAAGCCTTTGTGCAAAAAGAACCAACCAACTGCAACGGTAATGTCGGCCAGATTGGCCTGCGCGCCGCCCTTGAAGGTGCCCTTGGCTGCGAGAGCCTCAAGCATGGTCAGACTCGCGGTGATTTGTTCGGCCAAGCCGTCTAGTACGGGTTGGTGTACTTTTTCGGCTGGGCGACGGCGTGGTTCGTAGATATATTGAATAGCCTTGTCTAGACCACTGCACATGATGGCGCAATGCTGCATGACCTGGCGACGTGCGGCGCCAGTCGCTGGCAAAAGCGTTTGACCCGGTGTCATGTCAAGGATCGAATCGATAATCGCGGCGCTTTCCATCAGATTCTCGCCGTTATCCAGCATCAAGGCGGGCACACGAGCGATCGGGTTATAGCCTTTGATCGCAGCGAGATCAGTGGCCGTTGAGAGGCCCTTATGTTCAAACGGTGTGCCAAGCGTGTGCAGCACGACGCCCACGCGACGAACAAAAGGTGATGCGTAACGGCCAACTAGTATCATTTTTTCTCCGGATATTTATGTTGTGAAAGCCCCACGACAGGGTGAGGCTTTGTACAGGTGAGTGCACTCAAGGCGCAGTCGTTTCGCTAAAATGTAGCGCTGTTCGACGATGAACTGTCAAACCCATTCGAGTATCGCTCAAAATTTAGGGCAGACCAAGTGATTGATGTGGGTGAGACGATTATTTATAAGGCCTGTTGTATGAACTCTGTATTCTTCAAATTTGTTTTGGTGTCTTTGGCGTTTACAGTGCAGGCCATCCCAAGCGTGCAGGCGCAATCGCAGTCGCCCAGCAGCTTGCCTGCGGTCGCCCTAGCTCGCGTAGATTTGGGCGACTTTAAAATTGACGCGACCGAAGTCAGTATTGGCCGGTTCGCTGAGTACGCTGGGCGCAAGGGTCTTGTCACGGCTGCCGAGCGCGAGGGCGGGGGCTTTGAATATGTGATGGGCTGGCAACGCCGAGCCGGCTGGACATGGCGTACCCCTTTCGGCCAACCGGGTCAGCCGAGCGAACCGGCTGTGCATGTCAACTGGACTGAAGCGCAGGGGTTCTGTCAGGATGCGGGGGGGCGCTTGCCTACCAAGGCGCAATGGCAACGTGCTGCTTATACCGAGCAACGTGCAACCCCACCAGCACCCTTTGAGACAGGCAAAACTTACCCCTATCCAACTGGCGATCGGCCCGACGGTGCCAACGTTGAAGGTGCCGCGGATGGTTGGCCGCGCCATGCGCCAGTCGGTCAAACCCGGCAGGGCGTCAATGGTTTGTATGACATGGGAGCCAATGTCTGGGAGTGGTTAGCGGATGCCCAAGACGGTGCTCGGCTAACTGCTGGCGGGTCGTGGTGGTATGGCCCGTCACAGATGAAAGTTGAAGGGATGCAATACAAGTCAGCCGGGCTGTATGTCGTTTACGTGGGCTTTCGCTGCGTGTACTAGGCTTGTTGAGCCTGGTTCACTGTGCGTTTGCCACGTGTGCCAGAGTTGGGGTCCGTCCACAGTGTGTTTGTTGGGGGTGCTCAGGCAGACGACGTTGCGTATACTAGTCTTCAAAGCGTTGCAAAGGCCTGTTATGTCGTAGCAAAGGTCAAGGCAGTGCGTGATTGTTTTTTCACTCTTTGCAGGAATTCATTGTGGCGACTCCAATTAACTCTTTGACCTCTGATTTTGCGGTAGCGCCGCAAATGACTCCCGATGATATGGCCGCAGTTGCCGCGGCTGGTTTTAAAAGTGTCATCATTAATCGCCCAGATTTTGAAGACGGCCCCAATCAGCCGACTGCGGCCGCCGTGTCTGAGGCCGCACGTGCTGCTGGGCTACGCGTGGCCTACCAGCCGGTCGTGAGTGGTCAAATGACCACCGATGATGTCACTCATTTTGCTGAGTTGTTGCAAACCTTGCCGGCTCCAGTGCTGGCATACTGTCGTTCAGGCACGCGCTGCACCGTTCTGTATCGGGCCGCCACTGCTAATTCTTAAGTGTAAAAACTTGATCCAGATCAAAATCGTTTCAATTGCCGCTGGAGTCAGACGGACTAACAGGGTAGGATAGGTGCTCGAACCCTTGTTATGGAGCGTGCACAATGTTTAAGAAAATCCTGATTCCTACCGATGGCTCGGCCCTGTCAGCAGAATCCGCGAATGCGGGCATTTTGTTTGCGCGATCAACAGGTGCCGAAATCGTGGCCCTATACGTGACCCAGCCTTTTGCGGCCACCATGGGCTTTGACGGCATGTCGGCGGCGTATGCTCTTACCGACGATGATTACGATAAAGCCAATGCCGAGCAAGGGCAAAAGCACCTCAAAGCCATTGTCGATCGCGCTGAGACGGCGGGCGTGAAGTTCAGTGCCCATGCGGTTTCAAACTTCAATATCGCAGATGGCATTGTTCAGGCCGTGATTGATTACCACTGCGACATGATTTTTATCGGCAGCCATGGCCGTAGCGGTTTTTCTCGCTTGCTTTTGGGTAGCGTGACTACCAAGGTGCTTGCCCTGACGCATAGCCCCGTGCTAGTCTATCGCGCCAAAGACTAGCCCAAAAAATAGGCTTTGCGCACGTTATACCCACAAGCCAAATAGGGTAAATAGACTGTTTCTAGCGTGTCGCTGCTTAGTAGCTTATGATAAGCGACACGCTGGGATCAGTTGCGGTGGCCATCGCTGCCCGTGATGCCCAAGGAGAGCGCTCATGACGATCAAAGTCGGCGATCGGGTACCCGATGCCACCCTCACAGAATTTATCGAAACCGAAACCGCTGGTTGCACCTTAGGCCCTAACGCCTTTCAGGTTGCTGATCTGGTCAAAGGCAAAAAGATTTTGATGTTTGCCTTGCCTGGCGCGTTTACCCCTACTTGTTCAGCGAAACACGTACCTGGTTACGTCGATCACATTGACGCGATCAAAGCCAAGGGCGTTGACGAAGTTTGGTGCGTTGCTGTCAATGACGCCTTTGTAATGGGCGCTTGGGGCCGTGAGCAAAAAGTTGCTGGCAAAGTACGCATGTTGGCCGATGGCTCAGCTGTCTGGACCAAAGCTTTAGGGCTTGAATTGGATCTGACTGCACGCGGCATGGGCGTGCGCTCAAACCGCTACGCTGCTTACATCGTTGATGGCGTGGTCCAGGTTCTTCATAACGAAGGCCCAGGCAAGTTTGAAGTGAGTGATGCTGCTTCGATGTTGAAAGCGATCTAACTTTTTGTTGCCTGAGTCGTGGCAACGACCGCATTGTTTAGAGCCGATATGAACTAGGCGCTGAGTGATGTAGGTTTGAGTGTGAATGATGTCCCATTACGTGGTTGCGCAAGCAATCTGTGATGGGACATTTTTTTATCGCGAAATGCACAGGCATTGGGCGTGACCAAATTGTGCAAAGCATGTAAAAATACCGCACAAATTGGTTGTTGCCTCTCAAAGGTCTGAAGCGCTTTGCACTGATGAGACGCACCGTAACGGCTGGGTTCTCTTTGCGCACTTGTTTCAGACACCTCTTTCGGCTCGTCACACTGTCTGTCTTGTCGATCGTTGGGTCGGCGAATGCCGCTGCCGCGTGGATGAACTGCTCGGGCGAGAGTAGAGATATCTTACCCGCCGAGTCATTTGTGATGACGGGCGTGGGAGATATGGTTTTTTCTGGCGATCACGCGCTCAATACCCGCAGTTTGCAGGCGATGGTGTCGCATCTCACGGGGGCTGCCTTGGGCCTCAGTCAGCCAGCTTTCTTATTTGGTAATTTAGAAGGGCCGATTACAGACTTGACTGAGACGTCGAAGCCCAGCATACCCGGGGTGTCTTATGTGTTTCGTTTTCCGGTTGCCACCGCTAAATTATTAAAAAGTAGTGGCTTTCACGCGGTCACGCTGGCCAATAATCACAGCTTAGATTATGGCAGTGCAGGCCTGACAGATACGCTTAATCATTTAACTCAACAAGGCATCGTTGGGTCAGGTCACAACCGAGGCAAGTTCGAACTCTTCGCCTTTGAGGCCATAAAAATTGCCTTGGTGTCGGTGGGCTTTTACTCAATGCAAAACGACATTAAAGAACTTGACGTGATGGCTGAGTTGATAGCCTCTGCAAAGCGCGTGGCGGACGTGGTCATCGTGGCGATGCATGCGGGTGCCGAGGGCGAGGCGCATATTGAGTTGCCAGATGGGGTCGAGACATTTTTGGGTGAGGCTCGCGGCGATTCGCGAGCGTTTGCACGCGTTGCGATTGCAGCAGGTGCCGATGCCATCATAGGCTACGGCCCGCATGTGTTACGCGCCGCCGAGTGTATTGCTGGGCGGCCTGTGTTTTACTCGATCGGAAATTTTCTTGGTATTGGCGGGTTAAGTACTCAAGGCTTAACCGGTGTTGCCGCGATCGCTCAATTGGCGTTTGATGCCAATAAAAAATTAATCGGGTCGCGCCTTGTGCCGATTCGTTTTGACAGCAACAAGTTTCCGCAGATTGACCCTGCGGGTAGGGCGATTGCATTGGTGCGGCATTTAAATGTGTTGGCCACGCAAAAGTTCAAGGATTTTGTGCCGGCTCAACTAATTTGGGGGGCGTTGTCTGAGACTCACGATTGAGGGCGTCGAATTTCCTGTTGCTGTTCCCCAAGTGATAGCTGCTGCGCGCAACGCCTCTGTCACGAAACAGTAACAAACCTAACCTTTTCATATAGTTGCAATACGCAGGTTTAATCTGCCAGCAACAATCAGCCGTTACTGTGTGCACATTCCCCCCATGCACTCGTTAACGGAGTCACTGATGTTGAAGAATATTAACGACCTTAACCCCCTTGAGTCTTTGCATTCGAGTGTCGAAAAGGTTATCCGCACTTCACAAGAAATAAGCAGAAGCCATAGTGAAGCTGTCCGGACAGTATCTGAATTGTCGACGATGCACTTTCAGAAACTGACACGAACAGTGCAGTCGGATACCAAGAAGATCGAAGGGCTGCTCTCCGACTTCACACGGGAAGCAACCAATGTTTCTCAGGCAGCGATGCCGAATGACTGGTTGAAGATGTATGGTGATTTCATGAAAGACGCCGTGCAGCGCCAGGCGCTAATGTTTAACGCCCTGCGGCAGCGCGGCAACGTTTACACGGCGCATCTCGATGCGGGTATGCCACCCGTCCTGGACTACCAGTACGAAGTGGTCGTGGACGGTAAAGATCTGGTTCGCCCAGTGAATTATCTGCTACTCAAACTCACACCACCGCAGGGGGTTGTGATTAATCCTGAACGTGCACCGGTACTGATTATTGACCCGCGTGCCGGACACGGCGCAGGCATTGGCGGCTTCAAACAGGATAGTCAGGTCGGTGACGCATTTGCTGATGGCCATCCGGTTTACTTTGTTGCCTTTCGTCAGATGCCTGAGCCAACTCAGACTATCGCTGATGTGCGCGATGCCGAGATTCACTTTTTGCAGTTGATCGCGCAAGTGCACTCACAAGCCCCCAAGCCAATTTTGATGGGTAATTGCCAGGGCGGCTGGGCCGCGATGCTGGTGGCGGCAAAAGCGCCTGAGCTAGTTGGCCCGATTGTTCTGAACGGCTCACCCATGTCGTACTGGGCTGGCAATGTCGGCGAGAACCCAATGCGCTACACCGGCGGTCTGGTCGGTGGCGCAACACCAGCCCTACTGATGTCTGATCTTGGAAATGGCTTGTTCGATGGCGTGGCACTGGTCGAGAATTTCGAATCGCTGAACCCCGCAAACACTTATTTCAAGAAATACTACAACCTATATTCGAATATTGATGCTGAGGCACAACGCTTTATCGACTTTGAACGCTGGTGGGGCGGTTACTGCTTCATGACTGAAGCTGAAATACGCTGGATTGTTGAGAATCTTTTTGTTGGTAACAAACTGGCGGCAGGTGAGGCTGTTCTGAACGGTGAGCGCGTTGATCTGCGTCAGATCCAGTCCCCGATCATTGTGTTCGCCTCGCATGGCGACAACATTACGCCGCCGCCACAAGCGTTGAACTGGATTGCTGACCTGTACTCAACAGCCGACGAAATCAAAGCGCGGGGTCAGCGCATTGTTTACATGTTGCACGATACGATCGGCCATCTTGGCATTTTTGTCTCAGCCAAAATCGCTGGGCGCGAGCACGAAGCCATCACAGACACCATTCGCGCGATCGAAGCGATGGCACCTGGCCTCTACGAGATGAAGTTGGAAGATGCTGCAGACAGACTGCACATCCGATTCGAACCAAGAACCATCGACGATATTTTGCATTTTGATGTTTCGCGTGATGAAGAAGTTTTATTTTCTGAAGTCAGACGCATGTCAGAGGCCAACACCGAGGTCTATGAACGTGCCGTGCGACCCGTGCTCAAGCACGTGGTCACCAAACAGTCGGCCGAACTGCTGCGTAACCTGCACCCGCTGCGTACCCAGCGCCTCGTGTTCTCAGACAAGAATCCAATGATGTCGCAATTGGATCCCCTCGCGATTAAGCTGGCGCAGGAGCGAGTCACCGTCGCCGATAACAACCCGTTTTTGATGGCGCAGAAAATCTGTGCAGAAATCATTGAGATGCAACTCAATCTGTTCAGAGACTTGCGCGATGCAGCCGCCGAGAACAGCTTTTTCGCGATCTACACCTCGCCGCTCACCAAGGCCATGTTCCCACCAGTTGCCAACGAGCATCCCTCGAACGTGATGAGCGATGTGACAAAAATGCCTGAAATCGCAAAGGCGCTGGCCGACATTGAGCAAGGCGGTCTGGCTGAAGCGACGGTGCGGATGCTGCACCTGCTGACTAAAGCCCGCGGATACGTGCGCAGAACACGACTCGAACGCGAACTGCTTGCCTTGAAAAAAACCGATTTGTTCCCGGAATTGAATGAAGACAGCATCACCAAGCTGTTACATATTCAGTCACTGATTGTCGATTTTGCACCCAAACAGGCGATCTCCACGCTCACAGTTCTTCTCGATACCCCAGAGCTGAAAAAGGCCGCCCTTGAGCTGGTCATGGATATTGCGGGTCCAAGAGAGACCATGCACCCCGCCGCGCTTAAACAATTTGAAGAGTTTGAGGGTCTTCTGTCATGAATGGCCTAAACGACTTGAATAACCGGGTTTGGGCTGAACTAACGGTCGGTGACGAGGCGTCGATCGAACGCACTGTCACCTCACGGGAGCTGTATCTGTTTGCTCATGCCTCGGGCAACCTTAATCCGGTGCACATGCCACACCTGCATGTGGCTGACCCCGACAACTCGATGGTGATCGCACCTTCGATGTGGCTGGGCGCGCTGATTTCTAGCGCACTGGGCAATATCCTGCCCGGGCCGGGAACGTCGTACCGCAAGCAGACCCTCGACTTTGTGGACCGCGCTAAGCTCGGCGACGTGTTGACGATCAAAATCAAACTGGTTGAAAAGCAAGCCAGCCCAATCGTGGTGTTTTCAACCGAGGTGCGCGATGCGAGCGGTCGTCTGATCGCCGCTGGTTTCGCCGAAGTTAACGCACCACTTGAGAAGAAATCGCTTGCTCAGGACGCGTTGCCGGCACTACTTCTCTCTGAGCATAACCATTTCGATCAGCTGATCGTCGCAGCACAAAAGTGCGCCCCGATGCCCACCGCAGTGGTATGCCCCGATGATTCAAAGTCTCTGGGCGGTGCCTTGATGGCGATGCGCGCCCAGTTAATCATACCTTTATTGATTGGTTCAAGAGCAGCGATTCAACAGGCCGCGGATGAGGCCAATGAAGACATCGCTGATATCGAACTCATCGATATTGCCGATCACCGTCAGGCGGCCGCCAAAGCCGTCGAGTTGGCCAATCAGCACAAAGTGCGTGCGATTATGAAAGGCAACGTGCATTCAGACGAAATTTTGGCTCAGGTTGTAAAGAAAGAAGGTGGTTTGCGTGGTTCGCGACGCATTTCGCATGTTTTCGTCTTGAACGTACCTACGCTGAGTTATCCCTTGTTTATTAGTGATGCGGCGATCAATATCGCCCCTGATCTGGCGACAAAGGTTGACATCACACAAAACGCCATCGACCTAGCGCGCGCCTGCGGGATTGAGGTGCCTAACGTTGCGATCCTCTCAGCCGTCGAGACCGTCAATGCAAGTATCCCTTCTTCGATGGATGCTGCGATTCTGGCCAAAATGGCGGATCGTGGGCAAATTCACGGCGGCCTCGTCGATGGTCCGCTGGCAATGGACAATGCGATTGATATGGGGGCGGCCCAGACAAAGCATCTGACCTCGCCCGTGGCCGGTCGCGCTCAGGTGCTGATCGTTCCAAATCTTGAGGCCGGCAATATGCTTGCCAAGCAACTAACGTTTATCTCGCATGCGCAGCCTGCGGGCCTGGTGTTAGGCGCCAAGATACCGGTCATGCTGACTAGTCGTGCCGATAGTGCTGAGGCCAGAATGGCGTCTTGCGCGTTGGCGCAGCTGTACGACGCCTACTGCCAAAATGGCCAATCGGTCTTGACTCACGAGCGCACAAGGTAGATTTTCATGGCGACTAGCATGATTCAGCCGCAGCTCGCACTCTTAGTCATTAATGCGGGATCCTCATCCATCAAGTTTGCGCTCTTTGCTAATGAAACTCTTGCAGAGTTAGTGAGGGGACAGATAGACGGCATCGGCTCAGCGGCTGCTTTTCGCGCCAAGAGCCCCGATCGTACAATTGACGAGCAGTTACGATGGCCGCTTGAGGTCGCCCCTAAAGATCACAGTGCGGCGCTGCACTTCTTGATTGAGTGGCTCGGGCAAACGCTTGTTGGCGTGCAAGTCGCTGCAGTAGGCCACCGTGTGGTGCACGGTGGGTCGCATTACACCGAGCCTGTTGTCATTAACGAAGCCGTGCTGCAAGAACTTGAGTCGATCTTTGCCTTGGCCCCCTTGCACGAACCCCATAACATTGCCGGCATCAAGGGCGCGCGCGCCGCCTTTGGTGACATTACTCAAGTTGCCTGCTTTGACACAGCGTTTCATCGTACCCAGTCCTTTATCAACGACACGTATGCCCTGCCGCGCAGTCTTTATCTTGAAGGGGTCAGGCGCTATGGCTTTCATGGCCTGTCGTATGAGTTCATTGCGGGATATCTGAAAGAGCATTTTCCAGAACGCTTCAGCGGAAAGTGCATCGTTGCCCATCTAGGCAATGGCGCCTCGATTTGCGCGATCGAGAATGGTCAAGCAACCTCGTCGACCATGGGTTTCAGCCCTCTTGAAGGTTTACCGATGGGCACGCGTTCAGGCAGAATCGATCCAGGCGTCTTGTTGTACCTGATGCAGCATAAGCGATGGGATGCGCACCAGATCTCGGACTTGCTTTACAAGGATTCGGGTCTCAAGGGGCTATCGGGAGGGCTCTCGAACGATATGCGTGCGCTAGAAGCCTCAGACAGCACTGAGGCAAAAGAGGCCATCGAGTACTTCGTTCAACACGTGCAACAAGAGATCGCAAGCCTTGCTGCCATTATGCGCGGCGTCGACACCTTAGTTTTTACCGGTGGGATTGGTGAAAATTCAGTCTTGATTCGCAGACGCATCATGCAGGGACTCGAATGGTTGGGTCTACACGTTGACGAAACTCAAAACGCCTCAGGCGCAACTGTGCTGTCTCGGGCGCAGTCCAACATTCTTTGTTTGCGTATTCCAACTAACGAAGAAGGCATGATCGCTCAGCACACTAAAAAACTGGCCACAACAGATCGCGGTCGCGACTGACATGCTTTTTTAGACCTACCTCGTAAAGGCTGCTCAAATGAAAATTCAATCGATTGGCATTATTGGTGCCGGTATTATGGGTAACGGGATTGCGCAGATCTGCGCAAGCCAAGGTCTGCAGGTCACGATGATCGATATTGATCAGGCGGCGATCACCCGCGGCACCGACAACATCACCAAAAATCTTGAGCGGTTGGTTAAAAAAGAAACCATCACGCGTGAAGCGCTTGAGCAAACTTTGAAAAGAGTGCAGGGCAGCACGGACTACCAAAGCTTGAAAAGCCTTGACTTCATTATTGAAGCCGCGACTGAAAATCAAGGGTTGAAAGAGAAGATTCTTAAGCAGGTCGACACCATCGTATCGGCCGAAACGATCATTGCAACAAATACTTCGTCCCTTTCGATCACCAAACTCGCCGCCTTGAATTCAAGACCAGAACGCTTTATCGGCATGCATTTTTTCAATCCGGTGCCTTTGATGAGCTTGGTCGAGGTGATTCGGGGCTTACAGACCAGCGATGAAACCCATCAAGCTGTGCATGCCTTTGCGGTCGAGATTGGTAAACACCCGATCACGGTTAAAAACGCTCCGGGCTTCGTAGTCAATCGTATTTTGTTACCCATGATTAACGAGGCGTTTTTTGTGCTGAGTGAAGGTCTGGCAACTGCCGAAGACATTGACACCGGCATGAAACTTGGTTGCAACCAGCCAATCGGCCCGCTCGCGTTGGCAGATCTGATCGGTCTTGATACGTGTCTGGCGATCATGGAGATTTATTTTGATAACTTTAGCGACTCAAAATATCGTCCCGCCCCCCTGCTGCGCGAGATGGTCGCCGCAGGTTTTCTGGGTCGCAAAACCGGTCGTGGTGTTTTTAACTACGCTTAAGTAGCGATAGATTTTTAACGGGCTCACGTGGGTCAGGATTCAGCGCAAATTAACAGGGAAAAAACAAAAAGCACCCGAAGGTGCTTGATTTGCTTGACAATTTGGCGGGGCAGCATGAACTACATCACAAACCGCCTGAGGTGCTGAAATCTCAGGTTTTTTTTGCTTTTGGTCTGCGGGAGAGACTCTAACCTTCGCTTAAAACGCCAGCCGTAAACCCACATTGGCACCGAAAAGCGTCTGCCCCGATCTGGCTTCACCCGTCACACCCGCATAAGCATACGCATTGTCCGCAAACTTCACCGTGCCGTATAAACCTGCCTGCACAAATGTGTTTCCGATATTCGCCGTTTGTATGCTCGTGCCGTAGCTCGCGAGGTTAGCGTTCAACGTGGGATTAATCAGTGTGTTGGTATCTGCACCCACGTCCACGTTGACTTTGTAGGTGTAAGGATCACGCATCGGATCTTTGTTCTTTGAGCCAACTGCCAGACCAAGCACCCCTCGCCCACCATTGCCGTTATAGCCGTTGACGCTCAGCGCTGCGGCGCTCGCCGACCCCTCATTAAACGAGGACTGATTCACCATCTGCCAGGTCGCTCTCAGGTAAGGCGTGAGGGTTACATCACCAGCATCAAACGGTCGACTCAGACCTGCGCTGAGCAATACGTCATTGCCCTTGATGTCTTTGGCTTTCAGGCTATTGTTGGAGGTCGGGTCGTTACGATTGACATCGGTTGAACTCAAGCCAAAGCTTGCCATGCCATCTACGACATAGTCCTGCAGCACAGGTGCCTTGCCGTAGACAAAGAGCGCACCCTGGTTAACCGTAGCCGTGGCCGTGTTCATCGAGACATTGGTGGTCGATAAAGCAAAACCAGCCCCAGCTTTAACGCCGCCCTGCTGATAAATATCCGCACCAAAAACCGCCTGATACAGGTTACTGTTAAAACCACTCGCCCTGGAATCACTTGAACGATTTGCGTACTGGTACGCGACTTCACCCCACGCACTGTTATTCGCGGATACCGGCATATCCTTTGCGGGATTCACCTCAAGATTGCTGCTCACATTTGCGTTGGGCAGACCTAGCGGATTTTGAGCGGTGACGCCGCTGCTACTGGGCGGCATTCCCGCGTTGGGGTTACCTGCGCTCACTGGCATCACCGTATCGGAGAGGCGAGTCGTCACCGCGTTCTGTGCTCGTTGCGTGGTTTGCGGAATAACCGCTAAGGAGTTCGCGAAAATTTCTCCAGACAAGCCTTGCGCAAAGCCCGCCAACGACGAGCTTGTTTGCGTGGCTGTGGCGTACATCAAATTACTTTGCATGCTGCTCGCCGTACCCGCCATTTGCGCCGCACTCAACTTATCCAGAACAGTAGCCACTGATTGTGTGTTGCTGCGTGTGCCTGCCAAGGTCGTCGTATAAGACGTGGGGATCACCGCCAGATCAATACTGTTGCCGCCTGCGTAGTTATAGAAAGGGATGAACTGTGTCCCCGCAGTTAAACCAGCGGGTTGTGTGAGTGAAGAGAACATGCCTGAGATCCCACCCGCCGCTGTTGCGATGCGAAAGGTGTCGCCGAGTTTAGGCACGTAGGGCGCGCTGCCGTAGCCAGACTCAGTGGTCAGAAACAGGTTTTGCAGCATCGGTGCCAAGATCGCGCCCGAGTTGATGATCAATTGCCCACCCGTCGTCAAGAACGAGTAATAACCCGTCGCACCCACGGGTGTTGAGCTGCTTGCTTGCGTAGTTCCGGCTATATCTTGCTGGTAGGTCGATCCAGAGTTCAGCGTCAAGTTTTGAGTGAACGACAAATAACCTGGTGAATTACCGGGCTTAAGCACACCGCTCACCGTGCCATTACCCGCAATCGTACCTGTACCCATCAACGTGGCGGCTGATGTAATCACCACATCGCCCGTGCCAGTGGGTGCAGTACCTGCCACGGATAGCGTACCGCCAGATACCGTCGTACCGCCCGAATACGAATTGCTACCTGTTAACACCACAGTGCCAGCGTTCTGCACCACTACCGCACCTGAACCTGCGATCGTTCCCGAGAATGTTCCAGTACTCGGTTGATCGAACACCACTTTACCGTTGTTAGTGATTGCGCCTTGGATACTGGTTGTGTTGCCCTGAAGCGTTCCGCTGCTAACTGTTGTGCCGCCCGTATAAGTATTACTACCTGTTAGCACCACCGTGCCAGAGTTTTGGACCACCACAGAACCTGAGCCTGCGATCGTTCCTGAGAAGGTCCCGGAGCTTGGTTGATCAAACACCACCTGACCGTTATTTGTGATTGAGCCTTGTAGACTGGTTGTATTGCCTTGGAGCGTGCCGCTTGAGACCGTCGTGCCACCCGAGTAAGTATTGGTGCCAGTCAAAATGGTGGTACCTGTGCCGGTAAACGTTAAACCGCCGGAACCCGTCAGAGCGCCTGAGAGCGTAGCGCTGCCAGAAGACGGGCTTTGGATCACACCACCTGCACTGGTCACTGAGATTGATGTGCTGCTGCTATTACCTGTATTCAGTACGAGTGTGCCACCGGCTAACACAGGGTTGTAAGTGCTGCCCAGACTGCTAATCGAAACACTGGAGCCAGAGTTGATGTTTGTGATAGTTGGTGTAGAGGCTGTCGTAGTAGTCGTAGAAGTCGTAGTAGTCGAAGTGGTCCCAGCACTAGTTCCACCGTCGCCCGATGACCCGCCCGTCACGACTAAGTTCCAGATAGTCGTACTTCCAGATTGATTAACCAACTGCCAGGTATAGCCACCTGTGTAAGCGCCACTCAAGCTACTACTTGCAATATTGCTTGACGTCAATCCGGTTAGCACTGAGCTGTAGGTGCCGGCCACGAGGGTTGATGCTGGCACAGTGCTAACGCTGGTATTGCTGAAGATACCAAAAGTCAATATCGATTGCCCAGGATTAGTAACTGACAATTTCCCATAGTTGGTCGTGGACGCAATGATGATTCTATATGTCGTCGGTAGTGCACCAGAATAAGACAATGCATACGAGCTAGCACCTTGCCGGTTGTCTAGCGCTGCTATTATTCCATATCCAGAGTTTA